>Ga0114922_10000896_pt1 | contig 28431 bp, 20 predicted proteins | sample AartaG_FD_100975 | JGI IMG/M metagenome (GOLD analysis project Ga0114922, IMG submission 100975) | Deep subsurface microbial communities from Aarhus Bay to uncover new lineages of life (NeLLi) - Aarhus_00045 metaG | ecosystem: Environmental > Aquatic > Marine > Oceanic > Sediment | place... | reverse complement strand
TGCCCCTGCCCGGCAGGGATGAATACGGCGGCTGGGCCGACGGACCGAAGCTGACGGCAACAGGCTGGTTCCGCACCGAGAAGGTGAACGGAAGGTGGTGGCTGGTTACCCCAAATGGCACGCTGTTCTTCTCGAACGGCATCGACTGCGTCAGCCCGTTCGGCGGATCGACCATCATCACGAAGCGTGAGCATTACTTCCAGTGGCTGCCCGAGCGCGACGGCTCGTTCGGCGATTCCTTTGGCTTCAGGCGGAGTTTTCACAGCCACGCCGAGCCGGTGGCGGACACGGGGGCGGATACGTTCGACTTCTACCGGGCGAACCTGCTGCGCAAGTACGGCGAAGACTGGCGCGGGCCGTGGACGGACATGACCTTCGCGCGGATGCGGGCCTGGGGCTTCAACACCATCGCCAACTGGTCGGATCGCGACGTGCTCCAGCAGTCGCCGGTCCCGTTCACCGCGACGGTCTGGGTGCCCGGCGACCATCGCCGCGTCGAGGGCGGAACCGGCTACTGGGGGAAGATGCACGATCCCTACGATCTCGACTTCGCGCGCGACGTCGAGCGCGGCGTGGCGTTGTCGGCCGAGCAGTTCGCCGACAATCCGCTCTGCATCGGCTACTTTGTGGACAACGAGTTGGCCTGGGGTGGCGACGAGGGGTTCGACATAGCGGTCGGCGCGCTGGCCTGCCGGCCCGACCAGCCCTGCCGGCAGGAGTTCGTCCGCATGCTGAGGGAGGAGTACGGCACGCTCGACGCCGTCAACGCCGCCTGGGGCACGGGGGCGGCCGACTGGGACGCCTTGCGCGTGCCGCAGCAAAGACCCGAGCAGTGCAAGGGCGACCTGAACGCTTTCATCCGCGAGCTGTCGCTCAGGTACTTCAACACGGTTGCGGCGGCGGTGCGAAAGCATGCCCCGAACCAGCTTTACCTCGGATGCCGGTTCGCCTGGCGGAACATGGTCAGCGTGCGGGCCTGCGCCGAGGCCGCCGACGTGGTGAGCTTCAACATCTACAGGCCGCGCGTCGATCCGGAGCAGTGGACATTCGCCTCGGAGCTGGGCAAGCCCTGCATTATCGGTGAGTTCCACTTCGGCGCTACTGATCGGGGCATGCTGCATCCGGGGCTCGTCAGGGCGGACGATCAGGCTGGGCGGGGCCAGATGTACCGGGACTACGTCAACAGCGTGGCCGACCACCCGGCCTTCGTGGGCTGCCACTGGTTCAAATACGTCGACGAGGCATTGACGGGCCGCCCCCTGGACGGGGAGAATTACAGCATCGGGCTCATCAGCGTGACCGACACGCCATACGCCGAGATGGTCGAGGCAGCGCGTCAGGTCCACGGACAGATCTACGAACGTCGATACGGCCAATAGAAAGGACGCGGACATGAGCAGGCAACGCGGGCAGTCTCTGGCTTTCCTCAGCTTCACCCTTTCAGTGTGTCTGGCGGCTGGCCTGGCGGCGAGCGCGAACGCAGCGTCGGAGGCGCCGTCCATCAAGCTGGTCGTGCGAACGGAAAGGCCGAGCGCCGTCTACGAGGCGGGCGAGACCGCGACTTTCATCGTCGAGCTCACCGAGAAGGACCAACCGGTGGCGAGCGCCGAGGTGGACTGCGAGCTTTCCACCGATGCTTTCGGGAACTCCGAGAAGCGGCAGTTGGCCATCGTCGGCGGCGAAGCGCGGATCCAGGCAAGCCGCGACAAGCCCTGCGTGCTCTGGGTCAGGGCCACCTACCGTCGGGATGCGGACGAGCCTATCAAGACGGTCAGCGGCGCCGCTTTCACCCCCGAGCGGATCGAGCCGTCCATGCCGCCGCCGGACGACTTCGACGAGTTCTGGGAGGAGCAGAAGGCCCGCCTGGCGCGCATACCCGTCAACGCAAAGCTGGAACGCGTGGAGATCGACGACGACTCGGTCGAGATCTACGCAGTCACCATGGACAACATCAACGACACGAAGATCTACGGCTACCTGGGCCGGCCCGTGGGGGATGGCCCCTTCCCGGCATCCGTGCGGTTCCAGTGGTCGGGCGTGTATTCGCTCGACCCGAACTGGGTGCGCTGGCCGGCGCAGCAGGGCTTCCTGGCCCTGAACATCAACGCCCACGCCGTCGAAAACGGGAAGCCGAAGGAGTACTACCGATCGCTGAGCGAGGGCCCGCTGAGCGCCTACACCTGGCAGGGGCGGGAGAGCCGCGAAAGCTGCTACTTCCTCAGGATGTACCTCGCCTGCCACCGGGCGGTCGACTACCTGGCGTCGCGGCCGGACTGGGACGGCCGGCACCTGATCGTGACCGGCAGCAGCCAGGGCGGTGGACAGACCATCGTCGCCGCCGGGCTCAATCCGCGCGTGACTGCCGTGGCCGCCTGCGTGCCGGCCATGTGCGACCAGACCGCCCTGGCCCTGCCGGACAGGGCGCCCGGCTGGCCCAGGATGGTGAGCGTGAGGGACGGGAAGCTCGATCCCGTGCACGTCGAGACGGCGCGCTACTACGACGCCGTCAACTTCGCCCGCAAGATCACGGCGCCCGCCTTGTTCGCGACCGGATTCGCTGACCTCACCTGCCCCTCCTCGTCCGTCTACGCCGCCTACAACGTCCTGAGCGGCCCCAAACGGATGGCGCTCGACCCGCTGTCCGAGCACAGCGGCAATAAGCCCAACTGGAGCAAGGCATACGCAGAGCTCATCGAGAAGCACAGCAAAGACTAGAGCGAGGGAATGGGCATGAGGGTCCCGCTGGCGATCACGGCTGCCATGCTGTTCTGTTCGTTCTGTAGCGCGCAGCCCGTCGAGCTGCGCGGCGCCTGGCTCTCGGGCGAGGAATGCAAGGACCAGGCCTCCGCCGACGCCATGCTGGACCGCGCCGAGACGCTGAACCTGAACAGCCTTTACGTCCTCGTCTTCTACCGGCGCGGCCAGGTCATCTTCCGCAGCGATCTCGCTCCCATGCTCGAGGGCGTCGCGGAGGGCTTCGACCCACTCGAGCATCTCGTTGAGGAAGGACGCAGACGCGGCATCCAGATCCACACGTGGTTCGTCAACGGCGCATACGGATGGGGCAACCACAAGGGCATACTGGACGAGCGGCCCGAGTGGCGCGCGATGGACCTGCGGGGGGAGCGCACGAACTGGTACGACCTGTGCCAGCCCGAAGTGCGCGAATGGCAAACGCGCCTCATGTGCGAAGTGCTCGAACGTTACGACGTGGCGGGCGTCCACTTCGACTACATCCGCTTTCACGACAAGAGCGTCTGCACGTGCCCCGAGTGCCGGAAGAACGCAATGGCCGAGGTCGGACTGGACATTGCGTCCCTCACGTATGCGGCCCTGCCCGCCTGCGGGTGGCTGAGCGGAAACCCGATCGTCGAGCCGACCACGGCGCAGGTGCTGGCCGAGTTCGACGACGGCGTCCCCGCCATCGCCCTCAACCGCGTCGGCAAGGGCAGCGTGCTGCTGCTGAACTGGCACGTGCGATCCTGGTGTCCCAACGCCGTCATCACGGCGGTGCGTAGGGCGTTGGCCGGCATGGGAGTCGAGGCGGGCGACCGCGTCTTCCTTCTGGACTCGGACGTCAACGCCACGCGGTACAGGCGGGACTTCGGGGAGGTGAAGCCCTGGGGCGAGGCACTCGGCTACCGCGTGGAGAGAACGACCGACGAGGGCCTCGCGCAACTGCCGCAGGGGTCGACCGTGGTGCTCTCCGGCTTCTACATGATGACGGACGAAATGGCGGCGGCGCTCCTGCGGCACGTCCGGGCGGGGGGCGGAGCCGTCTTCATCGACGGGCCGGTCTTCGCCATGAAGTACCCCCCGGCACAGGCGCTGCTGGGCTTCGAGCAGATGGGGAAGTACTTCAACGGCGAGCGCACGATGCTCGCGACCGGCGTTGCGCCGAAGATCGTGCCCGCCACGGATCGCCCTTTCTCCATCGCCGGAGAGAAGGCGAAGCTCGCCCTCTGGGACAGGTGGCGCAGGGATCAGGTGACCAGACTCGTCGAGTCAGTCCGGCGCCGGGCGCAGAAGATCCGCCCGGACGCGCTCGTCACGGCAGCCGTCTTCTACAACGAACGGGGCGCCGACAACGTCCTCCAGGACTGGCCCCGCTGGGTCCGCGAGGGGCTCTGCGACTACGTCATCCCCATGTCCTACGTCAAGACGCCGGAGGCCCTCGACGGGGCGTTCGCCTGGTGGAAGAGCATCGATCCCAAACTGAGTCGCATCATCCCGGCCGTCGGCGCCTGGCAGCTCGAGCCGGACGGCACCGTCGAGGTGCGCGCGCAGGCGATCCGCGAACAGATCGAGATCTGCCGCCGCCAGGGCGCGCACGGCGTCGTGATGTTCGTCCTGAAGCACATTGACGACGAGACTGCGCGAGTCCTCGGCCCGATGGCCTTCCCCGGCAAGACCGTCCCCTACCGCCCGCCCGCACGTCGACGCGAATGAACGCGTCGCGGCCTCCCATCCTGAAAGGCTGCCGTTGCCATTCCAGGGATTCCAATCGGCGCGAGAATACGGTAGAATGTCGGCCGTACGTCGGCAAGCAATGCCAGGCGGTGGGGGGGAACCTGCGTGGCGCAGCCTGACGGAAGAAGGGGTGCGTACATGCGCGCCAAGTCCGCCATTGCTTGCTCGACGGCCGTCCGGCCGGGCCGGTTGCTGACCCGTCCGGCAATGCAACGTTCTTCATTGCTCCCGGTCTCCGCCTTCCCTGTGCCCGGCGAATGCAGCCGCTCCCGCACAGCGGTTGCGCAAGTTGCCACCCGTCCAGTCCGGAGGGGAAACCCATGAAACGAGAACACGTGTTTGTTGCCGCTGCCCTGGGCGTCGGGCTGCTCTACTGGCTGGTTGACGCAACCGTCGAGTACGTGGCCTTTCAGGAAGAGGCGTTCTGGGGCGTACTCGTCGCCGATCTGCCCGCCCATGAGATCTATGATCGGTCGGCGGCGCTGGTGGCGTTCCTTCTGTTCGGGGTAGTCCTGTCCAGTTTTCTCGGGAGGCAGCGTCGGGCCGAAGAGGCCCTCCGCCAAAGCGAGGAGCGCCTGCGCAGGACCGTGGAGACAATGGCCGAGGGAGTTGTGGTGGTCGATGGAAACGGGATGATCGTCCAGACCAACCCGGCGGCTGAGCAGATCCTGGGCCTACCGCTGCGCGCAGTGGAGCAGCGCCACTACACGTCGCCGGATTTTGAAATGCTGCGCCCGGACGGGACGCCCATGCCGCCCGAGGAGATGGCTGGCCCACGCGCCTTCCGCGAGGGCCGCACTGTGAGGAACGTCGTGATGGGGGCGAAGCGGCCTGACGGCTCGCTCCGCTGGATCGACGTCAGCGCCGCGCCGTTGATGACCGAGGAGGGAACGGCCGAAGGCGTGGTAGGCACGTTTACAGACGTGACGGAGCGCAAGGAAGCCGAGGAGGCCCTGCGCCAGAGCGAGGAACGCCTGCGAACCGTCTTCGCAGCGGCGAAGAACGTCGCCTTTGTCACAACGGACCTGGGCGGCGGGGAAGCGCGCATTCTGGACTTCAGTCCGGGAGCTGAGGCCATCTTCGGCTACCGCCGCGAGGACGTGATCGGCCGACCGCTCGCCATCCTGCACACCCCCGAGCAAGTGGAACACTTCCCAACAGTGACGGAGACGATCCGCCGGCACAAGACAGGCCTGACTGCTGAGCTGGAACTGGTCCGCAAGTCGGGAGAGTGCTTCCCTGCTATCCTCACTACGTTCCCCATATTCGATGATGGCGGCAGTTTGGTCAAGATCCTTGGTGTGTCGATCGACATCTCCGAGCGCAAGGAAGCCGAGGAGGCACTGCGCCAGAGCGAGGAGCAGTACCGCTCCCTCGTCAACAGTCTGGGCGTCGGCATCTGCAGGACCGCGCCGCACCTCGAAGGGCAGTTCCTCCAGGCCAACCCGGCCCTGGCCCGCATGTACGGCTGTGAGTCCGTCCATGAGCTTCTGGACAAGCCCGTCAGCAGCTTCTACTGGGACGCGGAGGAACGCGCGGCGGTCCTGAACGAGTTGCGCCGCAGCGGCAGCGTGACGGGCCGGGAGTTGAAGTTCCGCTGCAAGGACGGCACTCCCTTCTGGGCCTCCGTCACGGCCACGGTGCACCACAGCCCGGAAGGCGAGGTCCGTTGGATAGACAGCCTCATCGCGAACATTACCCAGCGCAAGGATGCCGAGGAGGCGCTCAGGAACTCCGAGCGGGAGAAGGCAGCCATACTCGACAGCCTGTCGCAACTGCTCGTTTACCAGGATGCCGAAGGGAAGATCCTCTGGGCGAACCGCGCGGCGGTCGAGTCGGCGGGCCTATCGCCGGAAGGCGTGGTGGGAAGGCACTGCTACGAGGCGTGGCACGGACGCGACAGCCGTTGTCCCGGGTGTCCCGTTGACCGGGCCGTGCAGACGGGCCAACCGGAGCACGCGGAGATCTCCTCTCCCGACGGCAGGACCTGGCAGATTCGTGGCGACCCGGTGCGTGACGACGACGGACACATCGTCGGTATCATCGAGGCCACGCTTGACATAACGGAGCGCATACGCGCCGAACGGGCTCTGCGAGAATCGGAGGTCCGCTACCGGACCCTCTTCGAGCAGGCGGTCGACTCCATTGTCGTGGCCGATGTGGAAACGGGGGCCGTGATTGATTTCAACGACCGGGCACACCAGAACCTGGGCTACACCGCGCAGGAGTTCGCAGAGATCACCATCCCTGACCTTGAGGTCATCGAATCTGCTGAGGAAGTAAGGAGCCACCTGCAGAGGATCGTCAAGAACGGGTCCGACAGCTTTGAAACGAAGCATAGGACAAAAGACGGCCAGATACGTGACGTGCACGTGAGCAGCCGGGCGGTTTCTATTGGCCAGAAGAGCGTCTGTCAGAGCGTTTGGAGGGACATCACCGAGCGCAAGCGCGCCGAGCAGGCGCTGCGGGAGAGCGAGGAGAGGTACCGGTGCCTGTTCGAGCGCGCACCCATCGGCATCGGCCTGTCCGACAGACACGGCCGGCTCGCCGCCACGAACGCGGCGATGGAGGCCGTCATGGGATACTCCGCAAGCGAGGCCAAGCACGTCAACCTGCAGGACACCTACGTGGATCCTGACGACCGGGAAGCCCTCCGGGAAGCCATGGAACGGACCGGCAGCGTGGCGGGCTTTCCCGTGCAGCTTAAGCGCAAGGACGGAACGCCTTACGACGCCCTGCTCTATGTCTCCAAGGTCCGGCTGGGGGACCAGGAGCTGTTCCAGACCATGTGCATGGACGTGACTGACCACAATCGGTTGGAGGAGGAACTCCGTCGGGAGGAGGAGGCGCTCGAGCGGGCCGTGAGGCTCGAGTCCCTCGGCAAGCTGGCCGGCGGCATCGCCCACGACTTCAACAACCTGATGACGGGCATCATAGGGTACAGCAAGCTGCTCCTGGACGACCTCCCCGCCGCTGACCCGCACCGAGGCGATGTGGAGGAAATCGGGAACGCGGCCCGGCGCGCCGCCGCGCTGACCCAGCAACTGCTGGCGTTCAGCCGAAGGAGGGTTCTTGCGCCCAAGGCGATCGACCTGAACGACGTCGTGTCCGGCATGAGTAGCCTGCTGGAGCGCGTCATCGGCGAAGACGTCGAACTGGTAACCGCGCTCCACCCCGGGCTGGGGCTGGTGCGCGCAGACCCCAGCCAGTTCGAAGAGGTCCTCATGAACCTGGCAGTCAACGCGCGCGACGCCATGCCTGAAGGAGGAACCCTCTCGATCGAGACGTCCGACGCTGACCTGGCCCGGGGCTGCGTGGAGACGACGCCCCGCATGCCCGTCAGCCAGTACGTGATGCTGACCGTTACGGACACCGGATGCGGCATGGACGAAGACACGCTGGAGCACCTGTTCGAGCCGTTCTTCACCACGAAAGGGCCGGGAGAGGGAACCGGGCTCGGCCTCGCCACCGCCTACGGCATCGTCAAGCAACATGGCGGCTACATCTGGGCGGAAAGTGCGCCGGGGAAGGGTACGACGTTCCAGATCTACCTGCCCCGTTTCACCGGAGAAGCGGAAACGCCGGAGGCCGAGACCCCCACCCGTGAACCGCAAGCCGGCGGCGACATCATTCTGGTGGTCGAAGACGAGGAAAGCGTGCGCCGCCTCGTGCACCGCGTCCTCAGCGACAATGGCTACACCGTGCTGACTGTTGGCTCCGCCGATGAGGCCGATCGCGTGATGGCCCAGCACGGCGACGAGATTGCGTTGTTGCTGACGGACGTGGTCCTGCCGGACCGGCGCGGACCCGAGCTCCGCGCAGAACTAGCGGAGGAGCGGCCCACGCTCAAGGCCCTCTACATGTCCGGCTATGCCGGCGATAGGCTTGCGCAACGGCGCACACTCGAAAGCGGCGTGCCGTTTCTGGCCAAGCCCTTCAGCCCAGAGAAGTTGCTTCAGGCAGTCCGCCAGGCCCTCAACCAGCTATAGGCCGGGCGCCGCTTCCCGTGGGAGGCAGGCCCTGTCCCGCCCTGAGGGCGCGACACGGAGGCGCTTATTCGCCCAGCTCGGCCCGGTTCCCCCACAGCTTGTGCAGGATGGCCAGCGTCTGCTCCGCGAACTCGGGGTAGAGCAGGCTTTGGTTCGAGAAGGTCAGGTGCTGGTGGTGAGCGATCAGCTCCGAATTCGGGCAGTGAACGTCCTTGTAGTCCACCACGCGCCCGAAGCCCTCGCCCTCCAGCACGGGATAGCCCGTGGCGTCATAGCGGTTCTTGGCAAAGACGGGCAGCTCATAGACGGTGCACGCGTACCCGCTGAACACTCTGAAGCCGGCCTCGGCGTTGAACGCCTCGATGAACCTGGCCTTCTTGACGCCCCACGTCTCCTCATCCAGACGCAGCACGTAGAAGTAATAGCCGCGCCGCGTGATGCGGGGATCGGGCTTGAGCGGCTCGATGCCGGGGATGTCCTCCAATCCCTCGGACAGCGTGGCGGCGGTCGACATTCGCTGCTCGACCTGGCCGGGCAGCTTCTCGAGCTGCGTGCGCAGCAGCGCGCCCTGCACCTCCGAGAGCCGCAGGTTCGGCCCGACCGTCTCGTGCTCGTACTTCTCCGCCGAGAGGCCGCGGCCGATGTGATGGTAGGCCCAGCAGGCCTCGTACACGTCCTGACGATCCGTGACGATGGCGCCGCCCTCGCCGCAGGTCAGGGACTTCGATCCCTGGAAGCTGAAAGTGCCCACGTCGCCGATCGCCCCGACCCCGCGCCCTTCCCATTGGGTCCCCTGTGCATGCGCAGAGTCCTCAAGCACAAACAGGCCGTGCCGCTCCGCCACGTCTTTGATGCGCGACATGTCGACCGGGTAGCCGCCGTAGTGCACCACGACCACACCGCGCGTGCGCTCAGTGATCTTGCGCTCGACGTCCTCCGGGTCGATCTGGCACGTCTCGGGGATGCAGTCGGCGAAGACCGGTATTCCGCGCGCCATCAGCACGCCCGATGCTGACGCCACGAAGGTGATGGCCGGCACGATCACCTCTTCTCCCGGTCGCAGGCCGAGCCCCTGAAGGGCACACTCGATCGCCACCGTCCCGTTGGTGACCGCCAGACAGTACTTGGCGTCCTGAAAGTCGGCCCACTCCTTCTCGAAGGTGGCCACCTCTCCGTCGTCCAGACCAAGGCGGCACCAGCCGCCCCGCCCGGCGCGGACCACTTCGCCCACGTGCTCGACGTCCCGGTCGTCCACGATCGGCCACTTGATCTTGACCGGATTGCTCACGCACTTCTCTCCGCCGTTGATCGCCAGCTTGGCCATCTCTTGCCTCCTGTCTAACGCGAAGTCGATTCCTCCTGTTGTACCCCAAGGCCAGCACGTTGCAAGTGAATCGGGCAGCAAACACCACAGATCACCACGGAGACACTGAGGACACGGAGAACGACGATGCACTAACCACAACGACACGACGAGTACCGCGTCAGAGTACGAAACACGGCGGGACACGAGCGATCTGACAACAACGGCATGGCCGGGGAAACGGCAGAGCCACAGGCGGATTGTCGTGCACGTCGTGTCGTAGTGGTTGATCCGGCCCTTGCTGTTCTCCGTGTCCTCAGTGTCTCCGTGGTGGGCTTCAGCGGGAGAAGTGGAAGGTGACGACATCGCCGTCGCGGACCTCGTAGTCCCTGCCCTCCATGCGCACCTTGCCCGCCGCCCGCGCCTCCTTCAGGGAAGCGGTCGCCGCCAGGTCCTGGAAGCTGACCACCTCGGCGCGGATGAAGCCTTTCTCCATGTCGGTGTGGATCTTGCCGGCTGCGGACTTCGCGTCCGTGCCCCCCTGGACCGTCCAGGCCCGCAACTTGTCCGAAACGCACGTGAAGAACGAACGTAATCCCAGCGCCTCGTAGCAGGCGCGAATCATCTGTCCGGAGGCCATCTCCTCCAGCCCGGCGTCCTCGACGAAGGCCGCCCGCTCGTCCTCCTCCAGGTCCATCAGCTCCATCTCAAGTTCCGCGCAGATCGGCACGGGCGGGGGCGCCAGAGCGTCCAGCCCCTCGTAGCTCGGCGGCGAGCCGATCTCGTCCTCCCCGATGTTCAGAACGCACACGCACGGCTTCAGCGTCAGGAAGGCGTAGCTGCGGATCGTCTTTTCCTCGGCCTGCGTCATCTGAACGGACAGCAGGTTCCGCTCCTGCTCGACGGCCTGGCGGCAGCGCTCGAGGACCTTCTGCTCCTGCTGCAGGGCGTCGCGCTCGGGAAACGGCCTCTTCAGATCGTGGGCGATGGCCTCGAGGCGTTTCTCAATGACCTCCAGGTCGGCCAGCAGCAACTCATCCCGCATCACGTGGTACTCGCGCGCGGGGTCCACTTCCCCCAGCACCTCGATCACGGACGGCGCCTCGAAACAGCGCAGGACCATGGCGACGGCGTCGCAGTCGCGCAGCGCGGCGACGGCCTGACCGCTCCGCTCCCCGCCTGCAAGGTGGGCGAAGACGCCGCCGATGTCCTCGAACTCAATCGTGGCGGCCAGCGCCTCTTTGGGCTCGAGCATCTCGGCCAGGGCGTCGAGCCGCTCGTCCGGCACGCTGACCACGGCCAGCGAAAGCTGCCCGCCGGCGTGGTAGCCGCCCACCTCTCCATGCGCGCCGCTCAGGGCGTTGAACAGCGTCGTCTTGCCCGACTGCGGCAGTCCGACTATGCCGACTCGCATCGTCCTTCCCCCCTTGTGCGTCAGGCCCGATACCGGCCACAGCTTACCAGACGCCCCGCGCGACCACAACGGGCCCGGCCGGGCAGCGCGCCAGTGCCGGCCTGCCCTGCGTCTGGACAGCAGCGGGCCGGCCGGGTATTCTGTCCCGCACCCATCGCTCACACCCTCAAAGAAGAGACGGCGCCATGGCCGAAATGACGTCCCGCGAGCGTTTCGCCCGGATGTACGCCCACCAGGAGGCCGACCGCGTTCCCATCATCGACATTCCCTGGCCGGCCACGATCGAGCGCTGGCATCGCGAGGGCATGCCCGAGGACGTCAGTTTCGTCGACTTCTTGGCCCTGGACCACGTGGCGACCATCAAGGTGGACAACAGCCCGCGCTACGAAGTCAAGGTCGTTGAGGAAACGGACGAGTACCGGGTCCACACGACCAGTTGGGGCGCCACGCTGCGCAATTGGAGGCACGCCGCCAGCACGCCGGAGTTCCTGGACCACACCGTCAAGGACCGCCGCACCTGGGAGCAGGCGAAACGCCGCATGCAGCCCACCCGCGACCGCGTGCCGTGGGACCACCTGCGAAGGAACTACCCGAGGTGGCGCGAGGAAGGCCACTGGGTCTGCGGCGACCTCTGGTTCGGCTTCGACGTCACCCATAGCTGGACCGTCGGCACCGAACGAGTCCTGATCGCGCTGGCCGACGATCCCGACTGGTGCGTCGACATGTTCAACCATTTCCTGGACGTGAACCTGGCGCTGCTCGACATGGCCTGGGAGGAAGGCTACACCTTCGATTGCGCGACCTGGCCGGACGACATGGGCTACAAGCACAACCAGTTCTTCTCCGTGCAGATGTATCGCGACCTGCTGAAGCCGGTCCACCGGCGGGCCATCGAGTGGGCGCACGCCAAAGGCGCCGTGACGAACCTGCATTCGTGCGGGGACGTCAATCCGTTCGTGCCCGAACTGGTCGAGATGGGGCTGGACGCCCTCAACCCCCTGGAAGTCAAGGCCGGCATGGACGCGCTGCAACTGAAGGAGAAGTGGGGGCGCGACCTCGTGCTGCACGGCGGCATCAACGCCGTGCTGTGGGACAAGCCCGAGCAGATCGAGGCGGAGATCCGGCAGAAGGTGCCCGCCCTGAAGGAGTCCGGCGGCTATATCTTCTCCTCGGACCACTCGGTGCCGTCCAGCGTAAGCCTGGAGGACTTCCGCCGCATCGTCGAACTGGCTAAGGATGTCGGCAGCTACTGAGGGCGGCCGGCAAACCGGCCCTGGTGTGGAGGCGTCATGCCGGCTGGAGCCGGCCGATGAGAATGTGCTCGGAGGGAGCCGTGGAACGGAGCATACTCGGTGCCGACACGAGCAAGCAGGCAATGCGAGAGCAGGTGGCGATCCTCCGCAAGCTGGGCCCGGAGGGCCGGCTGCGGATGGCGTTCGAGTTGAGCGACACCGTACGCGCCGTGGCCGAGGCCGGCATCCGCCACCGTCACCCCGAGTATGACGAGCTGCAGGTCCGCCAGGCGCTCATCCGCATGATGCTTGGCGACGAGCTGTTCCGCCGCTACTACGGGGATCAGCGCCAATGACCGTTACAGAACCACGGCAGTTCCTCAAGACTATCACATCAAGGCTCGATGCCGCCGGCGTCGCGCTCATGAAGAGGTAGCCCTGGACAGAGATTACCTAGCCACGTGGGCGACCGAACTGGGCGTGCAAGACCTGCTTGCGCGCCTGCTGGCGGAGACGGACGAGTTGCCTTAGCGCCTGGTGCTTCTTGCGTGGCGTGATCTGGCCACGTCGGCCTGGCCGGGATGCAGTGCGATCCCCGAGGAATGGGCCCGCCGCCGCGTCCGGAACGGCCCGTCGGCGTTCTGACGAGCCGGTCCGCACCGACACCCTTCAGGAAGGCGGCGTGACGATGGCGCTCTCGATGCCCAGGCAGTCGGCAATCTTCCGGATGGTCTGCGCGTGATGGCCGATGCCGAGGGCGAAGTGATGGGTCGGCCCCTCGGCCACCCAGCGCTTGAGGAACGTCCGCACGTCGGGCTTGAAGGAACCGTGCGTGTTCGTGTTGCCCGTCGGGGGGATCGGCCCACGCAGCGACTCGCCCTCCGCGATGATGAACTTGAACCGCCCCTCCGCCGTCACCCCGATGCCGAGCATGGTGATCGGGCCTTCCCTGATGCGGAACTCGACGCTCGCCCCCGCGCCGGGCTTGCCGTGGTACTTCTCCAGGCTGCGCAGCACGGCCCGGCCGTCGGCGATGTTGATGTGGTGCGGCCCGTCGTGCCCGACCAGCACGGAGCCCCGCTCGAAGTCGATCGGGTGGAACTCCGCGAAGCTGCCGCCGATCCCCAGCCGGTCCATGATCATCATGCCGATGCAGGTCTTGATGTCGTACTCCCCGCACATGGGGAACCCGGCCGCGCAGAGCAGCGAATTGCCCACGATCAGGTTGGTCACGACGGTCCGCATCTCGGAGCCCTCTTCGGCCTCGTAGTAGTAGGCGAGGCCGTCCAGATCCCTCTCCTCGATGAAGCGGTCCAGGGCGACCGCGACTCGGGCCGCCGTCCGGAGGTCCTGCTCGGTCAGCTTGACGGCGACCGGGTCCGAGCCGGGCTCCGGCGTGTCGAAGAAGCTCAGGATTTGCTGCCGCTTCGCTTCGATGGACGACGGATCGACATCGCGATAGTGGCGCAGGATCTCGTCCGGCTCGCATTGGACGACGTGGCAGCCGAAGGCCCGCGTGACGGCCGTCGGGTCGGTGTGCATGTCGAGCATCGCCTCGAGCACGTGGCCCATGTGGCCGATCCGGGCCCGGCGAAGGTCGTGCAGGACCTTCGCTATGCTGCACCATTCGGCAATCTCGGCCTCGGCGATCGGATCGTCGTGCAACATGCCCAGGATAACGGGCGGCGCCGGCCTGCCCATCCGGATGGCGACGCCGGTGAACTCGGGCACGGAGCACAAATCGTCGTTGGCAAGCTGCATGTGCGTGGTGCCGCGCTCGTAGTCCATGGCCCGCCGCGGCTGCAGGGCGACCAGCACGATGGGCACGTCGAGCTCCCGGCAGATGACGCCGAACGTCGACGAGGTGGCGTAGGTAACCATGTCGACGAAGAGCAGATCCAGGTCGGCGGCCTTGAGCTTCGGCAGCACCGCGTAGGCCACCTCCGCGCGGTCGACCATGCCGAAGTCCGTCACCTGGACGCCCTGCGCTTTCAGCTTCCCCACCAAGACCTCGACCTTGGCGAGCAGCTCGTCCAGGAGGCCCTCGAATTGCCCCCAGTAGACGTGGTGGCCAACCGCCACAACGCCGACGTTGGCGGTCAGCGGCCTGCGTCGCTCAACGGCCATGTGCCCTTCCTCCCTCCGCGAAGGTCCGCCGGCAGCACCGCGCCAGCACAACCTAGCTGACCCCCGCCCCTGCGTCAACGGCGGCCCGCGAGAAGTCGAACCCCTCGGTCCTTGTGCCGGCCCGCCAGCCTCCACTATCATACCGATCCAGTGCGACGCGAGCCGGGGGACCACAGGGCAAGATGAAGGCAGCCATTCTGATCGGCGACTCTATCCGGATGGGCTACGAGGGCTTCGTGCGCGAGGCGCTCGCGGGGACGGCAGACGTGTGGGCGCCAGAGGAGAACGGCGGCACCAGCCGCAACGTCCTGGCGCACCTGGACGAGTGGGTGCTCTCCCGAGCGCCGGACGTCGTCCACCTGAACTGCGGCCTGCACGATCTCCGGCGCGACTTCGGAGCGAAGGAAACCGCCGTGCCTCTCACGGAGTATCGGCGCAACGTCGAGCAGCTCATGCGCTCCGTCCTGGACGGAACGGACGCGGCCGTCATCTGGGCGACGACGACCCCGGTGAACGAAGAATGGCACCACCGCAACAAGGAGTTCGACCGGCTGGAGGCGGACGTGATCGCCTATAATGAGGCCGCCGCCGAAGTATGCGAGCGGCTCGGCGTGGCCGTTCACGACCTTTACGGCGTGGTCATGGCCGCCGGACGCGACGGGCTCCTCTCGCCGGACGGCGTGCACTTCAAGGAAGAGGGTTACCAGGTGCTCGGACATGCGGTCGCCCGCGCGATTCGCGATCACCTGTGATATGGCCCGGATTCCGGCGGCTTTGAAGGAGAGAAGATGGGGCGCGTGCTGCCTGGCGTGATGGTCTGCGCTGTCGCGGGCATTCTGGCTGGGTGCGCCGCACCGAAAGCGGGTCCGGAGGCGGCCCGGGTGGAAGGCTTCGTCGTGTCGGCCAGGGACGAGATCACGATCGAGCTGCCGGAGAACCCGACCACGGGATTCCAGTGGACGGTGGTGCAGGCGCCGGCCGAGGAGATAATGACGATCGAGTCGTCCGAGTTCATGCCGCCATCCTCGGAATTGCTCGGGGCCGGCGGGCGGCGGCTCTATAGGTTGAGGGCCCAGGCGCCGGGGGAAACGCAACTGATCCTGGAGTACCGGCGTCCTTGGGAGGAAGATGCCGAGCCGGCGGACCGGAAGCAGTACTCGTTCCTCGTGAAGTGAGCGGCGCCGGTGCGATCCGTGGCTGGCCTCCTCAACTGCGGAGGCCCTGACACGTCGCAAAGGTTGTCGCCTGGCCTTCTGGGGACCTTATGAGTCCGGTCGTGTGCCACATCGTGGGCGGCGGGGCGTTCTTCTCGGGAGCCGCGCTCATCCTGGCGGCCGTTGGCGTGTCCGCGCTCCCGGAGAAGCTGCTCATCCGGATCACCTTCCGCGTGCTTGCCCTGGCCGGGATGATGCTCGTGGTCCTTTCCGCCACACCGCTGCCGACCTGCCTCTACGCGATCTGGTTCGCCCTCGTTCTGGCCTGGCTCGCGCGGCTTGTAGTCGGGCTGCCGCAGAAGGCCGAGCGGGCGCTCCGCGGACTGGTCGCCGTTGCCACGGTCCTGATCGCCCTCACAGAAGTCCCGCATCACGTCTGCCCGGCCATACGGTCAGCGGGACACGACACGTTGTTCGTCATCGGAGATTCGATCAGCGCCGGCACCGGCCACGAGCAGAAAACGTGGCCGGTGATCCTTCGGGGGAGCCAGGAGCTGCAGGTCCGGAATCTGTCGCAGACAGGCGCGACGATCCGCGGGGCGCTTAAGCAGGCCGAGAAGCTGCCCTCCCGGGCCTGCCTGGTCATCCTGGAGATCGGGGGGAACGACCTGCTCAACGGACAGCCGCCGGACCGGTTCGAAAGGGACATGCGGGGCCTGCTAAGGGCCGTGCGCTACGGCGGCCGGACCGTCGCCATGTTTGAGTTGCCCGTGCCACCGTTCTACAATCGGTATGCGAGGATACAGCGCAAACTGGCCCACGAGTTCGGCGTCACCCTCATCCCGAAGAGGGTTCTTGCCGGCGTGCTGTCCGGCCAGTTGAATACGCTCGACGGCATTCACCTTTCGGACGAGGGCCACAGAAAGACGGCCGAGGCGGTCGGAAACCTGCTGGAGGCATCGTGGCACTGATAGTCTGTCCGGAATGCGGGGCGGGGATAAGCGAGAAAGCCATCGTCTGCCCGCGCTGCGGATGCCCGATGAAGGAGGAAGCCGCGGTCCCGCAGCCGGCCGTTGCGCAGGCGCCGGCCGGCCGGCGCGTGCGGGGATTCGAGTGGAAGAGCAAGGCCCAAATCCTCGGCTGGCCGCTCATCCACGTGGCTATCGGACGTAACAAGGAGACCGGCCGGCTGATGGTCGCCCGTGGCATTATCGCCATCGGGCAGTTCGGCATCGGCCTGGTGACGATCGCCCAGTTCGGCGTCGGCGTCCTGTTCGGCTTCGGCCAGTTCGTCACAGGTGCAGTCGCCGTGGGCCAGGTCGCCGTGGGTATCTACTTCGGGCTCGGCCAGGTCGCCACGGGGACCACCGCCATCGGGCAGTTCGCGTTGGGCAAGTACGTGCTCGCCCAACTGGGCGCCGGCAAGCACGTCTGGACAACGAAGATCCGGGACGTCGAAGCCATCAAACATTTTCAGGGCCTATGGGATTCCACAAAGGGACTGCTCGGGTGGTGAGGGTGGGCGCGCCATGAGTATCGAGCACTACCAGTTCGGCAGTATAACGATAGACGGGGAGACCTATCGCTCGGACGTGATCGTCTGGCCGGAGGGGGCGGACGATTCGTGGTGGCGGGTCGAGGGGCACGGCCTGTGCAAGGATGACCTTCAGCCGCTGCTTTCGAAGGACCCGGGCGTGCTCATCATCGGCACCGGGGCGCACGGCGCCATGGCGGTCGCGCCGGAGATGGTGCGCTACATGGCGGGGCATGCCTCCGAGGTGCACGTGGAGCGGACGGGCCGCGCGTGCGAGATATACAACGAGCTGGCGGGGGGCGAGCGGCGCGTCGTGGCCGGCCTGCACCTGACGTGCTGAAGGCCCTTCACTCCGGCAGGCGGCCGGCAAGGCGGCGGCAGGCTTCCAGGTACTTCTCGCTGGTCCGGCGCACCACCTCCTCGGGCAGCTCGGGCGAAGGCGGCTCGTGGTCCCAGCCGGACTCGTCCAGCCAGTCGCGCACGTACTGCTTGTCGTAGGATAACTGCGGCCCCCCCGCCTCGTACGTATCGGCAGGCCAGAACCGCGACGAGTCCGGCGTGAGCACCTCGTCCACCAGCGTCAGCTCCCCGTCGCAGAGCCCCCATTCGAACTTCGTGTCGCTGATGATGATGCCCTGAGCCGCCGCGTACTCAGCCGCCTCCTCGTATACCATGATCGACAGGTCACGTATGCGCTCAGCCAGGTCCGTGCCGACGATGCCCTTGACCTCTGCCATCGAGAGCGGCAGGTCGTGGCCGGCTTCCGCCTTGGTGGTGGGCGTGAAGATGGGGGCGGGCAGCCTGTCGCTCTCGCGCAGGCCGGGCGGAAGCTCTAGGCCGCAGACGGCGCCCGTGTCCCGGTAGGAACGCCAGCCCGACCCGGACAGATAGCCCCGCACGACGCACTCGACCGGCAGCACGTCGGCCCGCCTGACCAGCATGCTGCGCCCGCGCAGCAGGTCGGCGTATGGCTGGACGGCGGGCCCCATTTCCGCCACGTCCGCAGTGACGAGGTGATTCGGGACTAGGCCCCGAAGGCGGTCGAGCCAGAACTCCGTCAGGCAGGTCAGCACCTTGCCCTTCCAGGGAATGGGCGTCTGCAGGACGACGTCGAAGCAGCTTATCCTATCCGTCGCGACGATGAGGAGCCCGGAATCCAGCGCGTAGATGTCCCGGACCTTGCCACGGCTGAAGAGTTCCAGGCCTGTCAGGTGGGTCTCGACGAGCGGCTCAGACATCTGCATGGTATCGCCTCCGCGGGGGTTAGGACGCTTCTTCGTCGTATTCTTCGTCGTCTTCCTCTTCCTCCGGAACGATGACGGCCACGCCGCTCACCTTGTCCCCCTTCTCCGTGGTGATGAGCTTGACGCCCTGCGTGTTCCGGCCGATGCAACTGATGGAGTCGACGGAGATGCGCACGGCCATCCCCTGCTCGGTTATGAGGAACAGCTCCTGATCCTCGGTGACCTCTCGCATGGCAACGACGGGGCCGTTGCGCCTGCTGGTTCTTATGCCGATCACGCCCATGCCGCCGCGGCTCCGCGTGGGGTACTCGTCGAACTGGGTCCGCTTTCCATAGCCGTTCTCGCAGACGGTCAGCAGGGAGGCGTCCTCCCGCACGAGGGCCAGATCGACGGCCCTGTCTTTGCCCCGAAGCCGGATGCCGCGCACACCCGCAGCGTTTCGACCCATGGGCCGCACGTCATCTTCGTGGAAGCGTATCGCCCGCCCCTTGGACGTGCCCAGAATGACCTCTTGATCTGCGGTGGTCTTGCGCACGCCCAGCAGGCGATCTCCCTCGGCCAGGTCGATGGCGATGATCCCGCCCGAGCCGCGCTTACCGAATGCGCTCAGCGCCGTCTTCTTGACCTTGCCCAGCGCGGTGGCCATCAGCAGGTAGCCTTCTTGCTCGAACTCGCGCACGGGGATCATGCCCGTTATCGTCTCGCCTTCGCGCAGCGGCAGGATGTTGACAAGCGCCCGCCCCTTTGCCGTGCGACGCATCTCAGGGATGAGGAACACCTTGGGCCAGTACACCAGGCCCAGATTGGTGAAGAACAAGATGTAGTCGTGGGTCGAGGCGGTGAAGACGTCGGTGACGAAGTCATCCGCGCCCAGATCGGTCCCGATCACGCCCTTGCCCCCACGGCCCTGTGATCTGAACTCGTCGGGCGTCGCCCTCTTGGCGTAGCCCTTGTAGGTGACCGTCACGATCACGTCCTCGTCTGGGATGAGATCCTCGCGCTCCAGTATCTGCGCCTCGCCGGTGATGGTGGTGCGCCTCTCGTCTCCGAACGTGCTCCTGACGTCCAGCAGGTCCTCGCGAACAATGGCGACAACCTTGCGCCGATCGGCCAGGATGCCCTGGTATTCCTTGATCTCGGCGAGAAGGTCTTTGTGCTCCTGCTCGACCTTGAGCCGTTCGAGACCCACCAGGCTGCGCAGTTGCATGCCGACGATGGCATCGACCTGCCTGTCGGTGAGCCCAAAGCGTTCGGCGAGGCGCGCGCGCGCCTCCGCCACCTCTTTGCTGCTGCGGATGATCGCCAGGACCTCGTCTATGTTGATGATGGCGACCCGGAGACCCTCCACCACGTGCGCCCGGTCCTCGGCCTTCCTCAACTGGTGCGCCGTGCGCCTGCGGACGACCTCCGTGCGGTGCTCGATGAAGAACTCCAGGCATTGCTTCAGCGTGAGCGTCTCCGGCCGGCCGGCCACGATAGCAATCAGGATAATGCTCAGCGTCGTCTGCAGCGGCGTGTGCCGGAAGAGCTGGTTGAGGACGACTTCCTCGTCGGCCTCCCGCTTCAGTTCCATGACGATGCGGGTGCCGGACTTGTCGCTCTCGTTGCGGATGTCGTGGATGTCCTCAACCCGTCCGGCCTGCACGGCTTCCGCGATCTTCTCGACCAGGCTGTCGCGGTCGCTGCGATAGGGGACCTCGGTGACGACGATGCTGCGGCGGCCGGACTTATCCTCCTCGAAGTGCGTGCGGGCGCGCAGGATCGTGGTGCCGCGCCCTGTGGCATAGCCCTCGTAAATGCCTTGTTGGCCGCAGATTATGCCGCCGGTGGGGAAATCCGGACCGGGGATTATCGCCATGAGTTCGCGGATCGTCATCTCCGGGTTGTCGATCACCGCCACGGCGCCGTCGCAGAGCTCGCAGATGTTGTGCGGTGGAATGCTGGTGGCCATTCCGACGGCGATCCCCGAGGCGCCGTTCGCCAGCAGGGCCGGAAACCGGGCGGGCAGAACGGTGGGCTCCTGACGCGTGCCGTCGTAGTTCTCCGTGAAGTCCACGGTGTCGAGCTTCAGGTCCTGGAGCATCTCCGCCCCGACGCGGCTCAGTCGAGCCTCCGTGTAACGCTGCGCCGCCGGCGGGTCACCGTCCATCGAGCCGAAGTTCCCCTGGCTGCCGACCACCGGGTAGCGCATGGTGAAGGGCTGTGCCATCCTGACCAGCGTGTCGTAGATCGCCCCTTCGCCGTGCGGGTGGTAGTTGCCGTGAACGTCGCCGACGATCTTGCCGCACTTGCGCGTCTTGGACCGCGGGCCGAGGTTCAACTCGTCCATGCCGACCAGTATCCGCCGCTGGACGGGCTTCAGCCCGTCTCGCACGTCGGGCAGGGCGCGGCTGACGATCACGCTCATCGCGAACGTCAGGTACGCCTGCTTCATCTCGTCTTCGATGAGGAGCTCTTCCACTTCAGCTTCATGCGACATATTGGCTCGTCCTCGTCTGTATGTCCCGGGTATGCCGGTTCAACGCAGTGGCGGGGGCTCACCGGTCGTGCGCGGCACGGCTAAACCGTCCACGCGCAGCGGCGCAGCACAGCACCCAGCGCAGGTAGTTGTCGGAGTCCAGCTTGCCGACCACATTCGTGACGCGCCCAAACTGGCCGTGGGCGGCCGCCCGGAAGCCCTCCGGAAAGAAGGCCCGGCCACCCCAGTTCAGCACGTCCACCAGGAAGAGGGACAGGTTCTGCCTAAGGCCCGGCCTGAGCCTGTCTTCCAGGTAAGCGTAGCGCACGTGCCGTTCGTCAAAGGGCAGCGCGTAGACGTGGCCCGAGCGATCCTGCAGCACCAGCGTGATGCGCAGGTCCGCCTCGCGTTCGCGCGGTTCGTGCTTGATCCTGTGCTCGATAGCCACTCCGTACCGCGTGGGGATGTAGATCGTCTCGCGTTCGTCCGCATGCGCGCTCAGGGCGCCGCCCCGGAAGAACTGCTCCCGCGTGCATATGCCGGCCGCCAGCGCTTCCCACTGCACGGACTTGACCGTCCCGTCCACGTCCACCTGTATGTGCAGGGCCCGCTCGTCGGCGCCGTATATGAGCTGCGCCGAGAGCTCCTTCTCCACAGCCGGCACGGCCTCGACGGGGAAGGCGAATGCCTCCACGCCCTTGCTCCCAAGCGTGTCCACCATGCTGCGCGCCGTGTCCAGGCTGAGTCCTTCGGCCAGGATGCCCTTGCCCTTGGCGATCTGCCTGCGCGCGTCGGGCAGGGGCTGGCCGGTGAACTCGCGGACGACAGGTCCCACCGCAATGGGATTGACCTTCTGCTCCCGCACGCAGCACACGAACGACGGCGCGGACCGGTCGAAATCCGCCAGCGCAGGCGGCACCGCCGCCACGAGAGCCTGGAGCTCCAGCTCCGGCTCCGGCGCGGGCATTGCCTCCGCCGCCTCGGCCGTTTCGGCGGCGGCGTCCCCCACCAGGACAACGGTCCGGCACACGGGGCAGACCTCCTGCCGGCCCAGCCTGATGGATGGGACAGTAAACACGGCGCCGCAGGAGGGGCACTCGACCTCGTAGTCGAATTCGCCCATGAGGTGGCTCGCAGTCAGCCCGGGGGCCCGGCCCGCTTCCTGGCGGTCCGTGCGGCGCGCCCACTCACACGTCCAGGTTAGTAACCTCCGCGGCGTGCCGCTCGATGAACTCGCGCCGACGCTTCACGTCCTTGCCGGCCAGTATCGTGAAATAGTTGTCGGCAGTGACCGCGTCGCCGGTGGCCACCCGGACGAGCCGCCGGGTCTTGGGGTTCAGGGTTGTGGAAGCAAGCTCGCCCGCGTCCATCTCGCCCAGGCCTTTATAGCGCTGTATGTCCAGCCCCTGCCGCCCGAGCTGGCCCACCGCGGGCAGTATGGCGAGCAGCGAGGAGACGCTCAGCTCGTCCCCGTTTGACCGGATGGTAAACCTGGGCGTCTCTCCCTCCTCCTGGGCTTCGTAGAGCCACTCGATGCGCAGGCCAAGTGACTCGATCTCGTCCACGACTTCGGCTATGCGGGAGGCCCGGTCAAACCTGACGGACCGGATGCTGTTCGGCACGGTGTCCGTTTGCGGCGCAAGGTCCTCGTCGTCTTCGATGATCTCCAGGTCCTTGCCCTTGCGCTCAAGCTCCTCGTGCAACTGCAGCACGAAGGCATCGTACTCGTCGGCGCTGTAGAAGAGCCGTTCGTGCCTCCTCTTCCGTCCATCGGTGTGGATAACGCGGTAGAGGGGGAACCTGGCGGCGCGGCCATCCTCCGCGCGCTTAAGGTGCTGGCGGAAGTTGATTCCACGCGCCTCGACCCGCGCAATCAAGGCGTCTAGCTCTGCCAGCAGCGTGACCAGCCGGCCGAAGTCCGCCTCGGAGACGCCCTCCGCCGCGCCGTCGCGTTTGTAAGCCAGGGCCGTGTCCTGGGAGCCCAAATCGAGCAGCGTCCGCTGCAAGGCCCTGTCGTCGTAAACGTATTGCTTCTTGCCTTTTCGCGTCACCCCATACAGCGGCGGCTGGGCGATGTATATCCTGCCGCCATCAATGAGCTGGGGCATCTGCCGGAAGAAGAAGGTGAGCAGCAACGTGCGGATGTGGGCTCCGTCGATGTCCGCGTCGGTCATGATGATGACCTTGCCGTAGCGGAGCTTAGAAGCGTCGAAGTCGCCCTGCCCGATGCCCGTCCCCAGGGCCGTTATCAGCGACCGGATCTCCGCATTGGTAAGCATCTTGTCTACGCGGGCCTTCTCGACGTTGAGGATGACGCCGCGCAGGGGCAGGATGGCCTGGAAGCGGCGGTCCCGCCCCATGCCGGCCGTGCCGCCGGCGCTCTGCCCTTCAACGATGAAGAGCTCCGTTTCCTCCACTTCCCGACTGGAGCAGTCCCGCAGCTTGCCGGGCAGGCCCCCGCTGGTAAGCGCGCCCTTGCGCCTGGTCAGCTCCCGGGCTTTCCGCGCGGCCTCGCGGGCCTGGCCCGCCTCGACGGCCTTCGCCACCACGGCTTTCGCAACGGACGGATTCTCCTCGCAGTAGGTCGTGAGCTTCACGTAGACCGCCTGCTCGACGAGCCCGCCGACGTCGCGGTTGCCGAGCTTCATCTTTGTCTGGCCCTCAAACTGCGGCTCGGGCAGCTTGACGCTGATTACGGCCGTCAGCCCTTCGCGGTAGTCCTGCCCGACGGGAGTCACGTCCTTAACCAGTCCGTTATCGCGCGCGTAGGTGTTCAGGGCCCTGGTCAGCGCGCTGCGCAGCCCGGTCAGATGCGTCCCGCCCTCAGCCGTGTTGATGTTGTTGGCGAAGGAGAAGATCGTCTCGAGATAGCTGGAGTTGTACTGAATCGCCACCTCACAAAGGAGGCCGCCCGCCTCGTCCGTCAGGTAGATAACGTCGTCGTGGAGCGGCTCCTTGCCCTCGTTGAGGTAGCGGACGAATTCCCGGATGCCTCCCTTGTACAGGAAGACCTCCTCCCTGTCCTCCGGCTCAGAGGCAACGGAGATGCGCACCCCTCCGTTCAGGAAGGCGAGCTCTCGCAGGCGGCGGGCGATGATGTCCCATTTGAATGTGGTGGTCTCGAATATCTGCGGATCGGGTTTGAAACGAATGCGTGTGCCGCTCCGGTCCGTCCTGCCGCGATTCTCGACGGGCGTCTTGGGCTCGCCCCGCTCGTAACGCTGGTAGTACACGTGGCGGCCGAGCCAGACCTCGGCCTCGAGCCACTGGCTGAGGGCATTCACGCACGATACGCCGACGCCGTGCAGGCCCGCGGAAACCTTGTAGGTCTTGTGGTCGAACTTCGCCCCGGCGTTCAGCATGGTCATCACGACCTCGAGGGCTGGCTTGCCGACCTCGGGGTGAACGTCGACCGGGATGCCCCCGCCGTTGTCCGTGACCGAGACACTGCCGTCCGCGTGGACGCGAACCTGTATATCGTCGCACCGCCCGGCCAGGGCCTCGTCAATGCTATTGGCCACCACCTCCTCGACCAGGTGGTGCAGCCCGCGCTCCGCCGTGTCGCCGATGTACATGGCAGGCCTGCGACGGACGTGCTCGATGCCTCCGAGCACGCGGATGTCCTCGGCCTCGTAGCTTTCCACCATGCGCCGTTCAGCAGCCATCCAGACTTTGCCTCTTACACCACCTGAGTGTCGTCTTCCAGGCCTCGGGTCGGCAGCCGGAAGCGTAAGGCGTTCACGTCTCTCCCAGGGCGTCCGCCACGCAGGCCGGCCAGGAGGTCCTCTTTCATAAAGCCGTTCAACTCATGCAGCAGGGCGGGGGAGTCGACCTCCACCGTCAATGTGCCGTCGTTAAAATCGTGGACCCGCGTTCTGCGAGCGATGGCCTCCCCAACCATCTCCGTCCATGCTTGAGCGAGGGGACCGAACCTGCCCTTCTCGTGGAACCGCTTGCGCCGAACCAGCGCGCGAATGACCTCGCCCACCGGACGGGCTCTGTCCTCGCCCCGCCGGGGCATCTCTGAAGTCATAGCTCGCCTTCTTCTCTAATAACCGGACTAACAACATAAGTGTAATCCAATCCGGCCTTTAAGACGCACGGTGACCGCCTGTCCGAGAACCGCATCTTGACGGCGTCCCTTTCCACCGCAGACAGCATGTCCTCGATAAACTCCGGATTGAACGAAATGCTGGCCTCCTCGCCTTCATACTCGACCGCCATCCTCACCTCTGCCTGTCCGACATCCGGCGATTCCGCCTTAACGACCAGGGCTTTCTCCGACAGGCAGAAGTCGACCACCCTCGTCTGGTCGGTCGTCATCAGGTTTGCCCGCCTCACCGCGCTGAGCAGCTCGCCCACAGGCAGGTCGATCTTTATCTTGCTCTCGGTAGGAATGACCTCCTGATAGTTGGGGAACTGGCCCTCGACGAGCTGACACACAAGGCGCCCGGCGTCGTTCTCGGCGACCAGTTGGTTCTCTGTGGCCGCAAACCGGATGGCATCCTTGCCGTACTCCGCAAGGCGCGCAAACTGCTCCACCCCCTTGCTCATGACTATAAACTCCGCCTCGATACCGTCCGGATTGCTCACTTTCTTACGGACGTGCGCTAGACGCGAACCATCGGCGGCGACCAGTTCAATCGTGTCTTCCTTGCCCACGACGAACAGCACGCCATTCAGCGCATACCGCCCCTTCTCCTCCGCTGCAGCAAAGACTGTCCGCCGAATCATGTACCTCAATACTTCGGGATCGATCTCTACGGTCCCCTCCCCCGGCAACCGCGGGATGTCAGGGAAGTCGGCAGGATCCTCCCCGAGGATGCGGAAGCTGCTGTCGCCCGTCTCCAGGACGATAGCACCGTCACTCTCCCGCAGCGTGACTTGATCGTCGGGCGTTGCTCCCAGGACCGGCGAGACCCGTGCGTGCGGCAGGAGAACAACTCCTTCCTCCTGGATCTCCACTTCGGGCACTTTTAGAGTAAGCCCCACCTCCAGGTCCGTGGCAGAGAGCTTCACCAGCCCCTCGGCGGCCTCAAGCTTGACGTTGCGGTAGATGGGTTGCTGAATGCTCGAACCCACCACGCTCCCCACGCGCTGAAAGCCGTGATACAGAGCTTCCCGATTTGCTATGAGATTCATAGCTTTCTCCGAAGCAGTAGGTCTGAGCGCAAAGAGGGTGTTTGTTAAACTGTTTAAGTTCTCTATCTAAGTACCGTTCTAACAGGCCTACTAAGAACGCCAATAGTGTTGAAGCACGGAGTCATCGAACGGTAACTTGTCCTTGGCGATGGTCTTACGATGCCGGATCCCTCCGCGACGAACCTGTCGAGAACGTGTTCATAGTTCTGAGTGTTTGGCAAAGAACATGAGGTCCGATCGGCTCAGGATCGCGAACGCCTTTGATTTCGCATATTCCGGGAGCACCTGACGCACGTGTTTTCGACCGGTTTTCGACGACAAATGAACTGCTCTTGCACGCCCCCTGGGGCCGTCCGACCAGCGGAAAGCGCCCTACACTCATCCCCTTCCCACCAAGGAAGGCATTATACCACGTTTGGCCTCTTGAAGTCAAAGGCGGCCAGGGGCTTAGGACGGCTTGTGAGGGCAAGATGAGGCCGAAACCCGGCCTTTGGCCTAGGGTAGCGCATTGTGCTGCCGTAGCGTCTCCTGGGAGGGCTGAACGGACTCGCGGAACCACCGCTCGGCACGGCAAGAGCACAGGGCGAGACGAGCCGCGCAGGAGTGGCGGCTGAGCGCGCCCGATGGGCGTCTGTGCGGGCTCACGGCGGGTCAGGCAGAGGGGAGCTGCGGCGCAGGAGCGTGGGCGTCCACGGCGTAGAAGAGGAGCCCGGAGTCTATCTTGGGGTAGAAGAACGTCGACTTTGAAGGCATGGTATGCCGGGCGCGAGCCACCTTCTCGACCACCGCCGGCCTGATCGGGGGGAGGAGGAAGCCGGCATCGAACTTCCCATCGGTGACCCCCAAAAACACCTGCTCCGGATCAGGCGAATAAGTCAGCCCCTCGGGCGCCCGCCCGGCCTCGGGCGGCATGCCGAAATGTGGTCCGATCACGGCATAGTGAAGTTTGGTCACGGGCAGGTGGCGCAGCGCTGTCGAGTCAGACGGAAGGAGAGCCTCGATGCCGCTTCCCTGCCTGGGCCGAAGGACCAGAAGCCGTGGGCCACGCAGCAAGCACCCGATAGCGTCTTCCGTGTTCTGCCAGGACCGCACCAGAGCGAGGAGGCTATCGGGCCCCCCGGCAGGGAGCTCCTGCACGTCGAAGTGCTGCCGGAGAGCGGCGGCGAATGCGTCCGGTGCAAATTGCCCGTTCGCCCGAACCAAGCGGTGGCAGGGCAGGGCCAGAAGGCCCGGATTGTTCACGGACACGCAAAAGATCGCCATAAAGTCTTCGGGGGCGGTGCCGGGCGGCCGGGCCGGATCGCGGACCTCGTCGTGGTAGCGTAAAGCGGTCTCGTAGCGATGATGTCCGTCCGCGATGAACAGCCTCTCCCGTCGCAGCAGCGCGGCCAGCTCGCGGACGACCTCCGGCTGGGTGGTCCGATGGATGCGGCAAGCGGTGCCGGGCTCAGAGCGGAACGCGTAGAGCGGTTCGCCGTCCTGCATCGTCGCGAGAAGGGCGTCTATGCGGCCGTCCGGGTCCGAGAAGACCCCGAAGACCAGACTTGCGGTCGCCCGGCACGCTTTCATAAGCCGCAGCCGGTCGACCTTTGGACCGGCGACGGTGTGTTCGTGGGGAAGGACGTCGCCGGACGCAAAGTCGCGCAAGAGCATGGCGCATACGAGCCCTCGCCGGACGTAGTGTACACCGTTGACATGGAAGGCCTGCTCGCAGACGTAGACGGCCGGATCCTCCTCCATGGACAGGATGCCCTCCCGCCGCCACGCGGCGAGCGTCTCGCCGGCTCTCCGATACTCGCCTTCCGAACGGCCTTCGGCGCCCGCCTTGCCGAGTGTCAGGCGGATCACATTGTGTGGATCTCGCTGCCGGAGTTCCGCCGCGAGCTTCCCGTCGATCACGTCGAACGGAGGCGCCACCACCCGGGACAGGGAAGGTACCCTGTCCGGGTCGTACCGCAACGCGCGGAAGGGGGCAATCTGGATCAATGCATGTCTCCCTGCTCAGGCGGTTCGCCAGCAGATCCGAAAATGGCCTACCATGATAGCCCTGTCCGCTCGTTATTGCAACTGACCTGGAGCGCTTCCCCAGTTTTCCAACTGGAGCCCCTACGTACTTCAGCGGGAAGGCTCGGCCGCTTCATCCGAGGCGTCGGCCTGGGCAAACTTCTTGAACAGCTCCAGCGTTACGCGGCTGGCGAACCGCCCCCTGCTACGGTAGTCGAACGACTCGACCAGTTGCTCCAACAGCCCCCGGCCCATCGTGACCAGCTCCTGCAGGCGGCGGGGCCCGCTGGCGTGCTGTCTGGCTACGCGCCCCACCAGCGGAAGGTGGAGTGCGGTCAGGCAGTCCTTTATCTGCTGGGC
>Ga0114922_10000895_pt1 | contig 28442 bp, 25 predicted proteins | sample AartaG_FD_100975 | JGI IMG/M metagenome (GOLD analysis project Ga0114922, IMG submission 100975) | Deep subsurface microbial communities from Aarhus Bay to uncover new lineages of life (NeLLi) - Aarhus_00045 metaG | ecosystem: Environmental > Aquatic > Marine > Oceanic > Sediment | place... | reverse complement strand
GGCAAACGCCACTAACGGGTATTTCAAAATCGGCGGCGGCGCAAAGAACAAGGGTCTGGCGGGCGCCGGTATTGCGTACGGTCAGCACGCCGTGGCGGGTGCCACCAACCCGGCCACCCTGGCCGGCATCGGCACCCGTATAGACGCGGGTATGGAAATATTCAAGCCCAAGCGCAGGGGCGTGGTGGATGCCACACGTATCGGTGGTGCCAGGTCTGAAGAGAAGAGCCGATCGAACACGTACCTGGTACCACAGTTCGGTACGGCCAAGGTCATCAACGACAAAATCACCCTGGGACTGGCGGTCACAGGCAACGGTGGCATGAACACCCGCTACGGTGATGCCGATGCCGGCAACGGCAATATCTATACCGACGCCTTTGCGCCGGCAATCGGTGTTACGTCATCTTTCCCGGGAGGACCATCGGGTTTTGCCGGTTTACTGGAAAGTCAGGGCGTGCCCGCGTCGGCCATCGATCCCAATCTGATTGCTTTGGGGGGCAATCCCAATATCACTCCCGCCCTGGGTATTAACCTGGCCCAGGCGCTGATTACGCCGACTATTACCTACAAGTTCAACGACAATCACGCTGTCGGTTTCGGGCCGGTGATCGGCTGGCAGCGTTTCCGCGCCTATGGTCTCGGCCTGTTCCAGTCATTTTCCAACACGCCAGACAAGGTCACCAACAACGGTAATGACAATTCGGTGGGTTATGGCGCGCGTATCGGTTACCAGGGCACCTTCTTCGACATGTTTTCTGTCGGCGCGGTTGCGACTTCGAAGATCTACATGGATAAGTTCGACGACTACGCCGGACTGTTTGCAGAGCAGGGTGACTTCGATATCCCGGCCACTTTCGGTGGCGGTATCGCCATCCATTTCACGCCCGGCTTGACGCTTGTGGCCGATGTGTCGCGTATTATGTATGGCGACGTTGACTCGCTTGCCAACAAGGGCCCAACTGCGGATGAGTTTTTTGGCGCATTTGCCAATGCCCTGGTTTCAGGTAACGGATCAGTGTTGCCGAATGCGCTCGGCAAGAATGACGGCTGGGGTTTCGGCTGGGACGATGTCTGGGTGTACAAGATCGGTGTCGACTATGCCTATAACAACAAGTGGACCTTCCGCACCGGCTTCAACTATGCCGAAGTTCCCTTCGACGACGACCAGGCGCTGTTTAACGTGCTGGCCCCGGCGGTGGTGGAAAAACACGTCACGGCGGGTTTTACCTACAGCCCGAGCCAGAACAGCGAGATTACGGTGGCTTACATGCACGCCTTCAGAAACAGTGTCGATAATACCTATACGGGGACCGGGAACTTTACCGGCTTCAGTTACGGTGCCAAGAACGATATGTACCAGAATTCCATTGAAGCCAGCTACGCCTGGAAGTTCTGACTGCTTGCCAGGCGGACAGGCGACAATATTGAAGAAAAGGGGCGCCAATAGGTGCCCCTTTTCTTTTGTTCGTCATTGACTGTCGTATTTTAAAGGACTATTGACTAGAATCCATGGCAGACTGGTGCCAGCGGCGAGCGGAGAGGGATAGCTATGGTTAAACGAATGATTTCGGCGCTTATGCTGCTGGGAATGATGTTGCTGCCCTATGCGGTTGGCGCGCAGGCAGAGGACCACTTCAAGCCTTTTGTGCTGGCATCCAGGGGTGCCGGTGATTTCGATACCAGGATTCGGGAAACCAGGGATGCGCTGATCGGCGCCGGGTTCGAAATTGTCGGCGAATACACACCGTATGCCGATACCTTTGTGGATAACGCGCGCGTCATCATTGTCACTAACGATGAGCTGAAAACAGTAGCCGGAAAGACGCAGCACGGCGGTTTTGCCGCGCCCTGGCGTGTCGCTGTGACAAAAGTCGGTGACGAAGTCCAGGTGGCTTATGTGAACCCGGTTTACATCGCCCATGCGTATCGGTTGGAGTCCGATCTGAATGGTGTTTCGGAAGGGCTCAAGCGGGCATTGGGTGCCCAGGAATCCTTTGGTTCGGAAAAGGGGTTGACAGAGCGCAAACTGCGCAAGTATCGCTATACCTTTGGTATGGAGTACTTTGATGATGTCTATACACTGGCCGAATACGGCAGCCATAAGGAGGCGGTGGCGGCTATCGAAAACAACCTGGCACAAGGGCGAGGTGGTGTTACCGAGGTGTATCGCCTGGATCTCGGCAATGACGTGACGGTATTCGGTGTGGCGCGCAAGGCGCCGCCGGATGGCGATGAGCACATGGATGAGGCCTGGATAATGGAGAATGTTGACTTCAAGGAACACAAAGGTACCGCTTATCTGCCCTATGAAATTCTGGTGGACGGCGGTGACGTTGTTGCTTTGCACATGCGTTTCCGTATGGCCTTGCACTATCCGGATCTGAAAATGATGGGCAAAAACAGCTTTATGCAGATCATGCCCAGTCCCAAGGCCAACGAAACAGCGTTAAAGGCCGCCGCCGGAGGTAAGTAGACCGGTGAGGGTGCCCGGCAGACAGCCCGGGCGATTGACAACAGGTGATTGGGCCAGGCTGTTGCAGTAAAGCGCCTGGCCCTTTTTACCTCCACTTCCCCATTCAGGGAGCACATGCAAACGATCTAATATTCCTGTATTGTTGCCCACCTGATCAAATATTCTTATTGGCTCTAAAAAAAACCAAGTGGGTGCGTTTCGCGCGCTCGTGAACGCAAAGGGTTCGTTATCATGGCAGATCGGAGATTACAGGTTTTCCATACCGTCGCGCGTCTATTGAGTTTTACCAAGGCGGCTGAAGCGCTGCACATGACACAGCCGGCTGTCACATTTCAGGTCCGCCAACTCGAAGAACAATTTAATACCCGGCTTTTTGATCGGACACATAACCGTATCAGTCTTACTGAAGCGGGTAAGCGTGTTTACGAGTATGCGCACAGCATTTTTGAACTGTACTCGGAAATGGAGAATGCAGTTCGTGAAATGACTGGCGATATCAGCGGTATACTGATGATCGGGGCAAGTACAACGATTGCGGAATATATGCTGCCGGCATTACTGGGGGATTTCAAAAAGAAGTACCCGGACGTCAATGTTCAGCTCAAAGTGTCGAATTCCGATGGCATCGTTCACATGGTGGAAAACAATGTGATTGACCTCGGCGTCGTAGAGTCCCCGGTGATGAACAAGAATCTGGTGGTGGAAGTCTGTCGTATGGACCAGCTGGTTGCCGTGGTGTCGCCTCAGCATCCAATGGCGAATCAGGAGTCGGTGAAAATAGAGAATCTGCTCGAATACCCTTACATTTGTCGCGAGGAAGGTTCGGGTACCCGTGAAGTTATCGCCGAGTATATGAATGAACTGGATGTCAATCCCAACCAGATTCATCTGACCATGGAATTGGGTAGTCCAGAGTCGATCAAGGGGGCTGTTGAGGCCGGTATGGGCGTGTCGATTATTTCATTCGCGACCGTTCAGAAAGAACTGAAGCTGGGCACTCTGGTCGCGCTGACCATGGAACCGGTGCTGCAACGTCCTTTCTCTTTTGTTCATCAAAAACAGAAATTCCGTCATCGTGCGATGGATGAGCTGCTCGAGTTCGCACGAAGTTACTGCAAATCACATCCCGAAGTTGTATAAACGGGAGTTATGAGTCGGAAGCAGCAAGACAAATTAATTGGCGTTTTAGACAGCTTATCCCCCGCCGATCAGACGGCAGTTCTCAGCTTTGCCGAGTTTCTTCTCAGCCGTGCGCCAACAGCTAAAGCGGTTCCTGCTGTAGCAGTCGAAATACCTGAGCCGGAGCTGGGCGCGCGGCCGCAGGATGAAAAGGTTGTTGCTGCCATTAAGCGCCTGTCCAAAGTTTATTACATGCTGGATAAGAGCAAGATGCTGGGTGTGACGTCGGACCTTGTGACTCAGCATATCCTGCAGGGGCGCGAAGCTGTGGCGGTCATCGATGAGCTTGAACAGGTTTTTGCAGATCATTACCGGCAATTAAAGCAGGGCGACGGTGAAAAATCCTAGGAGCCTGTCGGACTTAGGCAATCGTAGCGAGCATGGTACCCCAGGGCACCAGCGCAGTAGATTGTCCCTAAGTCCGACAGGCTCCTAGATTCCGCAGTTGACCGCTCCGAGGATATATTAACGTGTTGGTGTGCATGATTTTTCATGGATTAAATGGATTCACCGTTCAACTGCGGAATCTAGGATAATGGAAATTCTCCGTCAATGGTTCCAGCGCTTCTCCGCAGACCCACAGGCCGTGATCCTTGTGCTGGTGCTGCTGGTTGGTTTTGTGGTGGTGCTGACCATGGGCAAGATGCTGGGACCTGTACTGGCTGCACTTGTTTTGGCCTATCTTCTGGAGGGCCTGGTCAGTGCCCTGCAGGAATACGGTATACCCAGGTTCGCCGCGGTTATCCTGGTTTTTATTATCTTCATGGTGTTCCTGATGTTTTCATTGCTGGGCCTGTTTCCGCGGCTGTCATACCAGCTGACCCAGCTGGTTCATCAGTTGCCCAGCATCATAGGCAAGGGCCATGATGCCCTTATGCGTTTGCCCGAACGTTATCCGGAACTGATCAGCGAGGCACAGATCAATGATGTGATTAATGTCATCCGCGCCGAACTGGCGGGACTCGGACAGCGTATGGTTTCGATGTCTGTCGCATCCGTGGTTGGCGTCATCACCCTGATGGTTTATGTGATTCTGGTGCCGGTGCTGATCTTCTTCTTTCTCAAGGACAAAACACGCATTATTCAGTGGATGACAATCTACCTGCCGCGTGACCGTGCATTGACAAAACGCGTTTGGAGTGACGTGAACGCCCAGATCGCCAACTATGTGCGCGGCAAGATCTGGGAAATTCTGATTGTAGGTTCCGTTAGTTACGTCACTTTCGTGATGATGGATTTACAGTACTCAGTGTTACTGGCAACGCTGGTCGGCTTGTCTGTGGTGATCCCTTACATCGGTGCTGCTGCGGTGACCCTGCCAATCGCTGCGATCGCATTTTTTCAGTGGGGGTGGAGTGCGGACTTCTGGTACGTGCTGATCGCCTACGGCGTGATCCAGGCGCTGGATGGCAATGTGCTGGTGCCACTGTTGTTCTCTGAGGTTGTGAATCTGCACCCGGTCGCAATCATAATTGCGATATTGGTATTTGGCGGGCTGTGGGGATTCTGGGGTGTGTTCTTCGCGATTCCACTGGCCACTCTGGTGCAGGCGGTGCTCAAGGCCTGGCCTGGTGGAAGAGGACGGCTGCTTGCACAGGAAACGGTTCCAAATTAAACCAGACGGGTCACAAAACCTCTGAAGCATAGTCAGCCAGGCGTGAACGTTCTCCGCGGGTCAGCATGATATGGCCACTGTGTGCCCAGCTTTTGAAACGATCGACAACGTAGGTCAGCCCTGAGCTGGTTTCGGTTATATACGGCGTATCAATTTGTGCCACATTGCCCAGGCAGATAACCTTGGTGCCCGGGCCGGCGCGTGTCACCAGGGTCTTCATTTGTTTGGGTGAGAGATTCTGTGCTTCGTCCAGGATCAGATACTTGTTCAGGAAAGTGCGACCGCGCATGAAGTTCATAGAACGGATTTTAATGCGGTTGCTGAGCAGGTCATTGGTAGCCGCACGGCCCCAGTCACCACCAACATCGGAGTGTGTGAGGACCTCCAGGTTATCCATCAAGGCGCCCATCCATGGCGTCATCTTTTCCTCTTCCGTGCCCGGCAGAAAGCCGATATCCTCACCGACCGGCACGGTGACGCGCGTCATGATGATTTCCTTGTAACGGTTTTCTTCCAGCGTCTGGGTGAGACCTGCGGCCAGTGCCAGCAGGGTCTTGCCGGTACCTGCGGTGCCCACCAGGCTGACAAAATCCACTTCCGGGTCCATCAACAGATTGAGCGCAAAGTTCTGCTCCCGGTTACGGGCGCTGATACCCCAGACGGTGTGTTTTGAACCCCGGTAATCGATCGCTGTTTCCAGTACTGCGCTATTAACTTCCAGTTCACGGACCAGTGCCTCGAAGCCCTGCTCTTCGGGCAGGTAAACGCACTCGTTGGTGCTCCAGGATTCAACCAGCGGACCACTGACACGATAGTAGTTGCGACCATCCTTCTGCCAGGATTCCAGGGTGTCGCCGTGTTCCTGCCAGAATTCCCCGGGCAATTCGCTACTGCCGGAAAACAGCAGATTGACGTCTTCGAGCACCTGGTCATTGTAATAGTCTTCAGCATGAATCCCGAGTACAGCCGCCTTGATACGCAGATTGATGTCCTTGGAAACCAGCGTAACCGTGATGTCAGGATGCTCATTCTGCAGGGCAAGTGCGGTGCCGAGGATATTGTTGTCCGGCTTGTTACCCGCCAGGGCTTCCGGCAGGGCAGCAGTCAGCATATGGGTCTGAAAGAACAGGCGCCCGAATTTTTCCGTATCCAGGTCTTCAAGCAGGCCGCGGTCGTTGAGAGGAATGCCCTGTCCAATGTTATCGACACCGATATCGCGCATCAGTTCATCGAGGAAGCGGCTGACCTGGCGCACGTTGCGGGCGACCTCGGAAACACCTTTCTTGCCGGCATCCATTTCCTCGAGTACCACCATGGGCAGGAAAACATCGTGTTCCTGGAAGCGGAACAGCGCGGTGGGGTCGTGCATCAGCACGTTGGTGTCGAGGATAAAGAGTCGTTTGGGGGATGTGTCGGCTTGAATCATCTTTGAGGCTGCAACGCTACCGTTTTCATCGTGTTAACCTGCCCTAGGAACCTGTCGACAGGCTCCTAGGAGCGATTGAGCTCGCGCACCGCTGCAAGGACGTCTTCGACATGCCCGTCGACTTTTACCTTGCGCCACTCCTTGCGCAGCTTTCCATCGCTATCGATCAAGAAAGTGCTGCGTTCGATGCCCATGACCTTGCGGCCGTACATGTTTTTTTCTTTGATGACATCAAACAGAGCACACAGCGCTTCGTCCTGATCGGAAAGCAGGTCAAATGGTAATTCCTGTTTGGCTTTGAAATTTTCGTGTGATTTAAGGCTGTCTCGCGAAACACCGACGACTATGGCTTTGTTGCGCTTGAACTTGCTGTAGTTGTCGCGGAAGTCCTGGCCTTCCCGGGTGCAGCCCGACGTGTTGTCCTTGGGGTAAAAATACACCACCAGGTTCTTGCCTTTGCAATCCGCAAGCTGGAAGGTCTTTTCGCCGCTGGAAGCGGCTTTGAAATCGGGAACCTTTTTATCCAGTTGTACTTTACTCATGCGGCTTATCCTTTAAGCGGTTCAATCACTGCATCCAGGTTCAGGCGGTCACAGAAATCCAGGAATTCTTCCCGTAAGCTGGCGATATGCGTATCTGCCGGTACGTCCAGGGATATGTGCACCGAGAACATCACTGTCCCGGTGTGCGCTGCGGAATAGCTGGAGGTGCTAAGATCCTGTATGTTGATGCTGCGCTGGGAAAAGAAATTAGCCAGATTATGCACGATACCGGGGTGGTCCAGGGCCACAACATCCACGGCGTAGGGCAGGAATGCGCCACTGCGCTGCTGTTTCTCGGTACGTTTAACACTCAGCTTCATACCGAGTTTTGTCTGAATCTGATCAAGCTGGTCTTCCAGTTTGACCAGACTATTCCAGTTTCCGGACACCAGCAGCAGCACCGCAAACTCGCCACCCAGAACCATCATGCGACTGTCGGCGATATTGCAGCCACTGTCCAGAATCCACCTGGAAAGCTGGTCAGCCAGGCCTGGACGGTCCTCCCCTACAGCGGCGATAACCAGCTGTTTAGTCATAGCGGTAACCCATGGTTTTCACGATGGCTCAGCCTACCATTATTCCAATTCCACGGCACGCAGTTGCTCGGCGGCCTGTTCCGGGCTGATGGTGCTGACAAACAAACCGGAGCCCAGTTCAAAGCCGGTCGGTATGCTGGTGCGTGGACAGATTTCCAGGTGCCAGTGGTAGCTGTCATGGCAATGGGAAAATTCATTGTTATGCGGAATCGAATGCAGGAAAAAATTGTATTGTGCGCCACCGATAACGGCGTCCAGACGCGTCATCGAGTGCTTCAGTACGCGTGCCAGATCATGGCGTTCATCATCGCTGATGTCCACGAAGTCACTGCGGTGTCGCAGCGGCAGGATATGAATTTCCCATTCGTAGCGGCTGGCAAAGGGCTTGATGGCGACAAAGTGTTCGCCGCGTTCGATAACGTACTGGCCGACATTAAATTGTCGACGTACCGCCCCGGATTCACGGTCGTATATTGTGGCTTCAAAGGTGAGGGCTTCGTCGATCAGCGAGCAGAAAATGCACTGGCGGTTTTTTTCAAAATACTTACGGCTGTGCGTGACTTCATTGTACACGTTTTCCGGTACCACCGGCATGGCGATAACCTGGCTGTGGGTGTGCGCAATACTGGCACCGGCGGCGGGCCCGAAGTTCTTGAATACCAGCACGTACTGAATGCGCTCATCCGCTCTATAAAGTGCACGAATGCGGTCGCGGTACACGCCCGTCAGGCGGAACAGGTGGTCTTCGGACATGTCCTGAATGGCGATACCGTGTTCCGGGTGATCAATGATAACCTCGTGTCGCCCGTAACCGTCGATTGCCTGCTGCAGGCCAAACACCAGGTTGCTTGATTGGCTGTCGTCACCGAGTACGGGGTAGAGGTTTTCGACCACCCGTACAGACCATTTTTCCTCGCTTGGCGAACTGGTTACGGTTGGTGGTGTCATGTGCTCGTTGCCGGTGCAGAACGGGCAGCGGTCGACGTGTCTGCGGGAGTCGCGCGGCGCCGGTTCCTCATCTTTGCGCGGACGCATGCCGCGCGCCGTAGAGACCAGCACCGACTCGGTGGGTACGATGGGATTGATGCGGATTTCGCGGACAGATTCCTGTTGGTCAGTCATGGCGCACTAAGTTTCCCTATTGGTCCAGGCAGGAATTATCACCTCAAAGGGCGCAAAGGACACAAAGTGCTTTTAAAGCGCCCATTAAATGTACTAATGAAGTGCTGGTGGATTGCTGGCGACACATCCCGTGCCCGGCCCGGGAGCTTGCCGGATTCAGGTAAACCCGGCGAGCCGAATGACTGGAAAATCGAGCTGGTTCAGTTCGCCACTCTGCTTGTCAGTGGCGGGCCGGAAACGTACCATGCGCTTTATTTTCCGTTCTGGAGAGCTTGATGTTTCACGGCAGTATGGTTGCGCTGGTTACGCCGATGCGCGAAGACGGCGCGGTGGACGATGACAGCCTGGAAGCACTCATCGAATTCCATGTTGCTGAAGGCACAGACGCCATTGTCGCGGTGGGTACCACCGGTGAATCTGCGACTATAGACGAAAAAGAACACTGTGCCCTGTTACGTCGTATCGTGGAACAGGTCTATGGGCGGTTGCCGGTGATTGCGGGAACCGGGGCCAATTCCACGCAGGAAGCCATTGATTTGACCCGATGCGGTATGCAGGCGGGTGCGGATGCCTGCCTGCTGGTGACCCCTTACTACAACAAACCCACCCAGGAAGGGCTGTATCAGCACTATAAGGCTGTTGCGGACGCTGTCCCGGTCCCACAGATTCTATACAACGTGCCTGGACGGACTGTCTGTGATTTATTGCCGGAAACCGTGCAGCGGTTGGCTCCGATTTCCAACATTGTCGGCATAAAGGAAGCGACCGGGGATCTGCAGCGTGGTAAAAAGATCCTGGAAACCTGCGGAGATCAGCTGGATCTGTATAGTGGCGACGATGCCACTGCAATGGAGTTGATCCTGCTGGGCGCAAAGGGGGATATCTCGGTGACCGCGAATGTGGCGCCCAGAGCCATGCACGATATGTGTGCCGCGGCACTGGCCGGGGATCGTGTACGGGCGGAGCAGATCGACCAGCGACTGCGGGTTTTGCATGAGGATCTCTTCATTGAATCCAGCCCTATCCCGGTGAAATGGGCATTGCACGAAATGGGGCTGATCCCGCCCGGGCTGAGACTGCCGCTGACACCACTCGCTCCTCAATATCATCAGCGTGTTCGGGACGCCCTGCGGCAGGCGGGTGTTCTGCAGACGGCGGATGTCCAGATATAGAATGAAAAAGGTTGGTTTTTTGTTTATGTGTCAAAGTGACTTTACAAATCGGGTATTGTTGGCGCTTGTCATGCTGCCGACGGTAACGGCCTGCAGCTGGTTAAACAATGTTTTTCCTGATCGTAGCAAGGATTATCAAAAAGCCAAGCCAAGCGCCTCCCTGGAGGTTCCGCCGGATCTCACCACCACGCCGGTCACCGATGGCCTGGTGGTGCCAAGTGAATCGACAACGCTATCCGGCTATACCACTGCCCGCAAGACAAGCGGCGCTCGTGCCGGTGAGAGTGTGGTTTTGCCCAGCCAGGAATCGTTGAGTCTGGAGCGATACCAGGACAGGGCCTGGCTGGTCGTTCAGGGTGACCCTGCAGCGGTGTGGCCGGAAGCCAGGGAATTCTGGCTGGAGAACGGCTTTTTCATTATGACTGAAGATCCTGCCACCGGGATTCTGGAAACCGACTGGGCGGAAAATCGTGCGAAAATTCCTCAAGGGCCGATACGCAAGCTGGTCGGGCGGATATGGGATCAGGCTTATTCGTCGGCTTATCGGGATCGTTACCGGATGCGCCTGGAGCGTGGTGAGAAGCCCGGCACCACCGAACTGTTTATCACGCATCAGGGAGTGGAAGAGATCCTTACAAGCGAGAGCGATGAAAGCGCGACCGTGTGGGGGCCGCGGCCTAAAGATCCGGGGCTGGAATCGGAAATGCTCAAGCGCATGATGATCTATCTTGGTGTGCAACCGGAGCAGGCGGAGCAGATGCTGGCCGAGGAAAAACCTGTCCAGATACACGCGGAACTGATACAGCAGGATTCCGGACAGGCCACACTGGTCGTGCATGACGATTATTCCAAAGCCTGGAGAAATGTGGGCATTGTGCTGGATCGTGTCGATTTTGCAGTCGAGGATCGTGATCGTTTGCAAGGCATTTATTATGTCCGCTACAACGATCCACTCAAAGATCAGAAAGACAAGGGGCTGCTTTCCAAGCTTGCCTTCTGGTCATCGGACGACGAGCAGCAGGTCCAGCATTACCAGATCAAACTGTCCGATGATGGCGCCGACACCCGGGTCGTGGTTTTAAATGAAGAGGGTGACCCCGAGATCTCGGTAACCGGTGTGCGCATCCTTAAGCTGTTGCACGAAGAGCTGAAATAAACCCGCGATGCGTTTTGCATCCCTCGGCAGTGGCAGCAAGGGTAACGCCACGCTGGTGGAAGCGGGTGATACCCTGCTGTTGATCGACTGCGGCTTTTCCTGCCTGGAAGCGGAAAAGCGTCTTGCCAGTCTTGCTCTGCAGCCGGGTGATGTAACGGCCATTCTGGTCACCCATGAACACAGCGATCATATCTCGGGGGTCGCCCGCTTTTCGCGCCGTTATGACATACCCGTGTGGATGAATGCCGGTACCGAAGCTGCGCATAAAGGCGGTAAGCTGGCTGAGTGGCATTGTTTCAACGCCCACCAGTGCTTTGAAATCGGCGATGTACTGGTTCAGCCGTTCCCGGTGCCGCACGATGCGCGTGAGCCCTGCCAGTTTGTCTTTTCCGACGGTGTCAGACGCCTGGGCCTGCTGACGGACACCGGCAGTGTGACTGTGCATATCGTCAGGGCGCTCGATCAGCTGGATGCGCTGATCCTGGAATGCAACCACGACCCCGAGTTGCTCGCCTGCGGATCTTATCCGTGGCACCTTAAACAGCGCGTTGGTGGCCCGCTCGGGCATCTGAGTAATCAGCAAGCGGCGGATTTATTAACGAAAATAGACACCAGCCGGTTACAGCACCTGGTTGCCGCACATCTCAGCGAAAACAATAATCGCCCGCATCTGGTACGCGAGTTATTGTCGACTGTGCCGGTTTGCCGGCACGCCGAAATCATGGTCGCTGACCAGCCGGCCGGTATGCCCTGGAAGACCCTGGAATAACCCCCGCTGCCCTGCCGCCATCAACAGGCGGCTGTACCGGTTGCAGGCCATCCAGTATCATTGCGGGCTTTCCCGGGGACTGATTTCAGATCTGCCCCCGGCTTTAATTTGTCTCCTGCTTAATAGAGGAAGTCCATGCTGCAATTGCTCGGTGCAAACGCCTTTTCGCCTTTTCGTCTTCAAAAGCGCGCCGAGCAGATCCGGCGGACTGTCGCCGGGGTGACTGGACTGACGGCACATTTCGTGCACTTTGTCGAGATTGAGCAGGAACTGACCACCGATCAGCATGAGGTTTTGCTGAAGTTGCTGGACTGTCAGGGAACAGATTTGAAATTTGTCCAGGGTGGGTTTTCACTTTGGGTCGTGCCACGCATCGGTACTATTTCACCCTGGTCCAGTAAAGCGACTGACATTGCCCATAACTGTGGCCTGGTCTCGGTCAAGCGTATTGAACGGGGTATCCGTTATGACCTGAAGCTCGAAGGCGGGAGAGCGCTCGATGACGAGGCTTTGCATTCAATAGATGCTGTGTTGCGCGACAGAATGACAGAGTCGGTGCTGACGCGCGCCGAAGACGCGCCGTTGTTATTTCAGCAGGCCGATCCCGCAGCGGTGGTCAGTGTTGATGTTCTGCAAAGTGGTCGGGGGGCGTTGGAACGCGCCAACGTCGAACTGGGACTGGCTTTGTCCAGCGACGAGGTCGATTACCTGTTGGACAGTTTCATGTCGCTGGGACGAAACCCGACCGATGTGGAATTGATGATGTTTGCGCAGGCCAATTCTGAGCATTGCCGTCACAAGATTTTCAACGCCAGCTGGCTAATTGATGGCGAAGAACAGGATGCCACCCTGTTTGACATGATTCGCGCCAGTTATAAGGCCAGTCCGGACGGTATCCTGTCCGCCTACCACGATAATTCAGCGGTACTGGAAGGGCAACCGGCAAAGCGTTTTATGGTCAATCCGCAAACGGGTGAGTACCAGGCCTGCCTGGAGGATGCCCATATCCAGATCAAGGTGGAAACGCACAACCACCCCACGGCAATCTCACCGTTTCCCGGTGCGGCAACCGGTTCCGGTGGTGAAATCCGTGACGAAGGCGCTACCGGTCGTGGCGCCAAACCCAAGGCGGGACTGTGCGGCTTTTCGGTATCCAATCTGCGTATCCCGGATTTTGTCCAGCCCTGGGAAACCGATCATGGCAAACCGGAACGTATAGTATCCGCCATCGATATCATGATCGACGGACCACTGGGTGCAGCCGCATTCAACAACGAATTTGGCCGGCCCAATCTGTGTGGTTATTTCCGCACCTATGAAGAACGGGTGCCCGGGCCACAAGGGCTGGAACTGCGTGGTTACCACAAGCCCATTATGATAGCCGGTGGTTACGGAAATATTCGCGCCGAGCATATCGAGAAACTGGATATTCCCGCTGGATCCCAGATTATTGTGCTGGGCGGCCCGGCCATGTTGATCGGTCTGGGCGGCGGCGCCGCATCGTCCATGTCCAGTGGTACCAGTTCGGAAGAGCTGGACTTTGCTTCAGTGCAGCGTGGTAATCCCGAAATGGAGCGTCGCTGCCAGGAGGTCATCGACCGCTGCTGGGCAATGGGCAGGGATAACCCGATATTGTCCATCCATGATGTCGGCGCCGGTGGCTTGTCAAACGCATTGCCTGAATTGGTCAACGATGCAGGCCGGGGCGGGGCGTTTGAATTGCGTGCGGTGCCCAACGATGAGCCCGGTATGTCACCGATGCAGATCTGGTGTAACGAATCCCAGGAGCGTTACGTATTGGCGGTTCCGGCCGAGCGCATGGATGAGTTTCAGGCAATATGCCAGCGGGAACGCTGTCCGTTTGAAGTGCTGGGTGAAGCAACCGGGGAACAGCAACTGGTTGTGGGAGATGGTTATTTTGATAATACACCGATCGATCTGCCGATGTCGGTGTTACTCGGCAAGCCGCCCAAGATGTTACGTGATGTCCACCACCGTACTTTTGCCAAGCCCGAACTGAATTTGCCGTCCGACCTGACCGAAATGGGCTACCGGGTTTTACATCTGCCGGCAGTCGCCAGCAAACAGTTTCTGATTACCATTGGTGACCGTAGCGTGACCGGTCAGGTGGTGCGTGACCAGATGGTTGGCCCCTGGCAGGTCCCGGTGGCCGACGTAGCGGTAAGCTGCGCCGATTATCAGGGCTATGGCGGCGAAGCCATGGCCATGGGCGAGCGGCCACCGCTGGCCCTGATCCAACCGGCCACGTCCGGCCGCATGGCAGTGGCTGAGGCCATTACCAACATGGCGGCTGCGCCTATTGAGAACCTGTCGAAGATTCGCCTGTCAGCAAACTGGATGGCGCCGGCGGGTCATCCGGGTGAGGATGCCGCTTTGTTTGATACCGTGCGTGCCGTCGGTGAAGAACTGTGTCCCCGGCTCGGTATCGCCATTCCCGTCGGTAAGGATTCGCTGTCCATGAAAACGGTCTGGCAGGAAGAGGGTGAAGATCGTTCTGTTACCGGTCCTTTGTCACTGATCATCACTGCCTTTGCAGCGGTTGAGGATGTACGCCTGACGCTGACGCCGCAGTTGCGCTCTGATCATGGCGATACCGATCTCATTCTCGTCGATCTGGGTAAGGGACGAAACCGCCTGGCCGGCTCGGCGCTGGCCCAGGTCTACAAACAGATTGGTCATCATGCCCCTGATCTGGATGATCCCGATTCATTGAAAGACTTCTTTGCGTCTATCCAGGATCTTAATCGGGCGGGTCTGTTACTCGCTTATCACGACAGGTCGGATGGCGGTCTGTTCGCGACACTGTGTGAAATGGGATTTGCGGGTCACTGTGGTCTGGAAGTCCACCTGGATGACCTGGGTGAAGATCAGCGGGCAGCACTGTTCAGTGAAGAGCTGGGCGCCGTTTTACAGGTCCGTCACTGTGATACCGACACGGTACTGGAAACGCTGCGGGAAGCAGGACTAGGCAAACACAGTCATGTCATTGGTGAGGTGCGCGATGACGATCGCATCGTGTTCACCTGTGCACGTCAGCCGGTACTCGATGAGACACGCGCGGACCTGCAGCGAGCCTGGGCCGCAACCAGTTACCGGATGCAGCTTATTCGTGATAACCCGGATTGCGCGGAGCAGGAACATGCGGCCCTGCTGGATAGCGGTGATCCCGGTATTCAGCCCGGACTAAGTTTTGATGCCGATGAAAACCCTGCAGCAGCGATGATCGCCAGCGGCGTACGCCCCAGCATTGCCATCCTGCGTGAGCAGGGTGTCAACGGTCAGGTGGAGATGGCTGCGGCATTTGATGCAGCGGGTTTCAGCTGTCGCGACGTCCACATGAGCGATGTCATCGAAGGGCGTACCGATCTTTCCGGCTTCAGCGGGCTGGTAGCCTGTGGCGGTTTTTCCTACGGTGACGTATTGGGTGCCGGTCAGGGCTGGGCAAAATCCGTTTTATTCAATCCGCGCGCGCGCGATGCTTTCAGCGCATTCTTCGCGCGGCAGGACAGCTGGGGCCTGGGTGTCTGTAACGGCTGTCAGATGATGTCAGGACTGAAAGACATGATATCGGGTGCGGCGCACTGGCCGCGTTTTGTGCGAAACAGCTCGGAACAGTTCGAAGCGCGATTCTCCCTGGTGGAGGTTCTCCCCACACCCTCTCTATTGCTGGACGGTATGGCAGGTTCCAGATTGCCGATCGCCGTTGCCCACGGGGAAGGCCGTGCCGAGTTCGAAAATCCGGACGCGGCCCGCAGGGCAATGGATCAAAACAGGGTGGCATTGCGCTATCTTGATCATTACGGTGAGGCCACCGAAGAGTACCCCTTCAATCCCAATGGTTCAGCGCTGGGTATTACCGGCCTGACCACCGACGACGGCCGCTTTACCATCATGATGCCGCACCCGGAACGCGTGTTCCGTACCGTGCAGAACTCCTGGCATCCCGATGAGTGGGGTAAAGACGGCCCCTGGATGCGCATGTTTCGCAACGCACGTCTGGCGGTGGGCTAACTGTAGGGGTCCCTGACCGCGATGACGTGTTCGAACAATCGCGCCGGAGGGCGGCGCTCCTGCGGTGGTGCGAGCGGGACCACGACCATATTGGGTAAGGTTGGTTATTGTTACCTGGCCCGGTAACTCCCCCTGTGGAGCGGTCTCCTTGACCGCGATGAACCCGTGATAAATTAACTCAGTCGCTTGTATTTAATCCGGTGTGGCTGATCTGCGGCTTCTCCCAGACGCTTTTTACGGTCGGCTTCGTAATCTGCATAGTTGCCTTCAAACCACTCGACGTGGCTGTCGCCCTCGAAGGCCAGAATATGCGTGGCAATACGATCCAGAAACCAGCGATCATGAGAAATCACTACGGCGCAGCCGGGGAAATCGAGCAGTGCTTCTTCCAGTGCGCGCAGGGTTTCGACATCCAGATCGTTGGTCGGTTCGTCGAGCAGCAGCAGGTTGCCGCCACTTCTCAGCAGTTTCGCCAGATGTACGCGATTGCGTTCGCCGCCGGATAAATCGCCCACCCGTTTTTGCTGTTCCGTGCCGCCGAAATTGAAGCGCGAGACATAGGCGCGGGAGTTGACGGTGTATTTGCCGATGCTGATGATGTCCTGGCCGTCGGAGATTTCTTCCCAGACGGTCTTGTTGCTGTCCAGTGCATCGCGGCTTTGGTCCACACAGGCAATTTGCACGGTTTCACCGATACGCAGTTCTCCGTCATCCACGGCTTCGCTGCCGGTCAGCATCCGGAACAGGGTGGTTTTACCGGCACCGTTAGGCCCGATAATGCCGACGATGCCGCCCTGTGGCAGTTTGAAACTCAGATCGTCCACCAGCAGCCGGTCGCCAAAACCCTTGCGAATATGATTGGCTTCTATGACCAGCTCGCCGAGGCGTGGGCCGGGCGGTATATAAAGTTCCTTGGTTTCATTGCGCTGCTGGGCTTCCTGCGAAGACAGTTCTGCAAAACGGGCAAGGCGCGCCTTGCTTTTTGCATGACGGCCTTTGGGGTTGCTGTGCACCCATTCCAGTTCCGCTTTCATGGCTTTCTGGCGTGCGCTTTCGGTTTTCTCTTCCTGCTCAAGGCGCCTTTCTTTCTGTTCCAGCCAGGTAGAGTAATTGCCTTCCCAGGGAATACCGTGGCCGCGGTCCAGCTCCAGAATCCAGCCGGCGACGTTATCGAGAAAGTAACGATCATGGGTGACGGCAACCACCGTACCCGGGTATTCGTGCAGGAAGCGCTCCAGCCAGGCGACGCTCTCTGCATCAAGGTGGTTGGTGGGCTCGTCGAGCAGCAGCATATCGGGTTTTGACAGCAGCAGCCTGCACAGCGCCACGCGGCGTTTTTCACCACCGGACAGTTTACTGACATCGGCATCCCAGGGTGGCAGGCGCAGCGCGTCGGCAGCGACTTCCAGGGTACGCTCCAGGTTGTGGCCGTCACTGGCCTGTAGCAGATTCTCCAGTTTGGCCTGCTCGGCGGCCAGGGCGTCGAAATCCGCGTCCGGCTCGGCATAGGCGGCATAGACTTCATCCAGACGTTTTTGTGCGTCGGTGATGCCGGACAAGGCTTCTTCTACGTTACCGCGCACGTCCTTGCTTTCATCCAGTTGTGGCTCCTGCGGCAGGTAGCCTACCTTGATGCCCTTCTGTGGCCGTGCTTCGCCGTGAATCTCGGTATCGATGCCGGCCATGATACGCAGCAGGGTGGATTTGCCTGAGCCGTTCAGACCAAGCACGCCAATTTTGGCGCCCGGGAAGAAGGACAGGGAAATATCACGCAGGATTTCACGTTTGGGCGGCACCACCTTGCCGACCTGACTCATGGTATAGACGTACTGGGCCATAGCCTCTCACCGCTTGTTGGGAAACAGCGGCGATTATACAGGCAGAACAGCGATTGTGGTTTAATAGCTCTCATGGTGTCAGCAGGCAGCACGTTTTCCAGCCCGGTTGCCGTTTATGTCGGTGAGGCACTGGCAGCTTATGGCTTCGGTGAGGGGCATCCTTTCGGCCCGGACCGTATGTATGCGTTCTGGAAACGGATGCTTGCGTGTGGCCTGGATAAGCGCGTTCAGCTGCGTCAACCGCAGCAGGCCAGTGAAAAACAGATTCTCAGCTTTCACACGGCCTCCTACCTGGAACGGGTAAAGCAGCAATCGATAAACGGTTCCGGCTATCTGGATGCCGGCGATACACCCGCTTTTACCGGTATGTTTGAAGCGGCCGCGACTGTGGCGGGTACCGTGCTGGCGGCGCTGGATGATGTCGTAAGCGGGCGCTGTCGGCAGGCTTTTGTACCGATTGCCGGTTTGCATCACGCCAGGCGCGACGCTGCGGCCGGTTTTTGTGTATTCAACGATTGCGGTATCGCTATCGAAACCTTGCGCAAACAGCACGCTATTCGGCGTGTCGCCTACGTGGATATCGACGCGCATCATGGCGACGGCGTATTCTATGCTTTTGAGGATGATCCTGATCTGATATTTGTCGACCTGCACGAGGATGGCCGTTATCTCTACCCCGGCACGGGTTCTGTGGAAGAAAGCGGAATCGGGGCCGCCAAAGGAACCAAACTCAACATTCCCATGCCACCGCAAGCCGACGATCAAACCTTTTGCAAGGTCTGGGAGTCGGCCGAGCGAGTCCTGGATCAGGCGCAACCGGAGTTGATTCTGAGGCAGTGTGGCGCCGACAGCCTGGCGGGTGATCCCATTACCCACCTGGAATATTCCGAGGCGGCGCACCGCCATGCTGCCGTTCGCCTGAAGGCCCTCGCCGAGCGCCACTGCCAGGGACGGCTGCTGGCACTGGGTGGCGGCGGTTACAACCGGGATAACCTGGCGCGTGCATGGACGGCTGTGGTTGAGGCTTTACTGGGCGAAAGCGGCTAAGGGCTCGCTTCAAAATTAATTCACCTTTTGGAACGCCGATCTAGCCCGCCCAGCTGCGTTGTTCGTCGCTTAAATAGGCTGGCTATTCGCACTCCTCTCGCCTTGCTGGACGAGCATCTCGACGCCCCAAAACGTAAATTTATTTCTACGCGAGCCCTAATTCCAGTATCATTCCGCTTTTTTCAGCCGTGCCGGGGAAGCCCAATGTTCAGCAAAGATATGACCATCGCCGGGTTCGACGATGAACTTGCCGCCGCGATCGCTGGTGAAATTCAACGCCAGGAACAGCACATCGAACTCATTGCCTCCGAGAATTATGCCAGCCCCCGGGTGCTTGAGGCGCAAGGCTCTGTATTAACTAATAAATATGCTGAGGGCTATCCGGCCAAGCGCTACTACGGTGGTTGTGAATTCGTCGATCAGGCCGAGCAGCTGGCGATCGAGCGCGTCAAGGCGTTGTTCGGCGCTGATTATGCCAATGTTCAGCCCCACTCGGGTTCGCAGGCCAACGCCGCCGTTTATCTGGCCCTGTGTCAGCCGGGTGATACCATTCTCGGCATGAGCCTGGCCGACGGCGGTCACTTGACCCACGGTTCCAAGGTCAATTTTTCCGGTAAACTCTTTAACGCGGTGCAATACGGCTTGAATGCGGACAGCGGTGAAATCGATTATGACCACATGGACGCGCTGGCCCGGGAACACAAGCCGAAAATGCTGGTAGCCGGATTCTCCGCCTATTCGCGTGTCGTGGACTGGCAGCGCTGCCGCGACATTGCTGATGCCGTCGGCGCCTATCTGTTTGTCGACATGGCACACGTGGCCGGTCTGATTGCCACCGGCCACTACCCCAGCCCGGTGCAGATTGCCGATGTGGTTACAACCACGACGCATAAAACGCTGCGCGGACCGCGCGGTGGATTGATTCTCGCCAAAGCCAATCCGGAGCTTGAAAAGAAACTGAATTCGGCGGTGTTCCCGGGAACCCAGGGTGGACCCCTGATGCACGTTATTGCTGCCAAAGCGGTGGCCTTCAAGGAAGCCCTGCAGCCGGAATTCAAGCAATATCAGGGGCAGGTGCTGGCGAATGCGCGCGCCATGGCGCAGGTGTTTCTGGATCGAGCTTACAAGGTGGTCTCGGGTGGTACCGATGATCACCTGTTCCTGGTTGACCTGATCGATAAAGGCATTACCGGTAAGGCCGCGGATGCCGCGTTGGGCGACGCCAATATCACGGTCAACAAGAATGCGGTGCCTAACGATCCGCAATCGCCGTTTGTAACCAGCGGTATCCGGGTCGGTACACCGGCGGTTACCACGCGCGGTTTTGCCGAAGCCGAAGTCAGGGAACTGGCAGGCTGGATGTGCGACATCATGGATGACGTGGAAAATCGGCGAACGATTGATCGGGTACGCGGCAAGGTTGTGGATATCTGCCAGCGTTTCCCGGTGTACGGCTAGAGAGCTTATTTTTATTCTACGGAGTGCGCTGAGCGGCCGGCGTGAACAGGCGGGACCGTCGGCAGCAGGGATGCTGCCGTCGAGTCTACCGGGACGTATTTACAAGGTGAATCGCCGTCAGGCGAGAGAGGGTGCCCTGGGGCACGGCGTGTCCTGCCTGTTCACGCCGGCCGCTCAGCGCACGGCCCAGGAGTCTGAAAGCGTATGCGATGCCCGTTTTGCGGAAGCATGGATACCAAAGTGATCGACTCACGCCTTGCCAGTGAGGGGATGCAGGTTCGCCGGCGACGTGAGTGCATCGACTGCGGTGATCGTTTTACTACCTATGAGTCCGCTGAACTGGTGATGCCGCGCATCGTAAAAAGCGACGGCACACGTGAGCCGTTTAACCACGAAAAATTGTTGAACGGTGTTTTGCGGGCGCTGGAAAAACGACCGGTGAATACAGAGAGCGTGGAATCAGCTATCAGCCATATTCAGCACCGGCTGCAGTCCTGTGGCGAGCGTGAAATCCCCTCAAGACAGCTGGGTGAATGGGTGATGCAAGCGCTGCGCAATCTGGATCAGGTTGCCTATGTGCGCTTTGCTTCGGTGTACCGCAGCTTTCAGGATGTCAGCGAATTCCGTGAAGAGATCGAGCGTCTCGAACAGGGACCATCGCCCGAGGAACGGCGCGACCAGATGCCCTTGTTGCCGGATAATGACGATAACTAATTGAACGACAGACAATACATGGCACAGGCCATTCGTCTGGCCAGTCAGGGGATTTACAGTACTCACCCTAATCCCAATGTAGGCTGCGTCATTGTCGCTCAGGGAACCATCGTTGGCAGCGGCTGGCACCGGCGGGCGGGTGGGCCGCACGCCGAGATTCATGCGCTGGGTGAAGCCGGTGGAAAAGCGCGCAATGCGGATGTGTATTTAACGCTGGAGCCTTGCAGCCACCACGGGCGCACACCGCCTTGTGCAGACGCACTGGTCGATGCGGGAGTAAGGCGCGTGGTCGTCGCCATGCAGGACCCCAACCCACTGGTGGCAGGCCGGGGCCTGGAGCGACTGCGGGCGGCCGGTATCGACGTCGAAACCGGTTTAATGGAAGATCAGGCCCGGGCAATGAATCCCGGCTTCGTGTCCCGTATGCAGCGCGGGATTCCGTGGGTCAGGGTCAAACTGGCCAGTAGCCTGGACGGCCGTACCGCGATGGCATCGGGTGAAAGCAAATGGATTACCGGTGACGCAGCGCGCAGGGATGTACAGCGTTTACGGGCGCGCAGTTCGGCGATTGTGACGGGTATCGGCACCGTACTTGCTGATGATCCGTCCATGAATGTACGGCTGGAAGCGCAACAGTTAAAGGGTGTAGAACCTGTGCGTCAGCCGCTGCGCGTGGTAATGGATACAAAATTAGCGATGCCGGTGCAGGCGAAAATGCTGTCACTGCCCGGTGATACACTGCTGGTGACCGGTGTACAGGACAATGGTCGTTGGCAGGCGCTGCAACAGGCAGGTGCTGAAGTCGTCGCTATCGATGTCGGGCAGGCGCGACTGGAACCTGAAGCAGTCTTAAAGCTGCTCGCCGATCGCGAGATCAATGAAGTGCTGCTGGAATGCGGTGCCACGCTGGCGGGTGCTTTTTTAGCTGCGCAACTGGTGAACGAACTGGTGTTGTATATAGCGCCTCATTTGATGGGTGATGCGGCACGGGGCTTGTTTCGCCTGCCGGGTCTGCAACAAATGCGCGACCGTATTGCGCTGGAATGGCTCGATGTGCGGCAGGTGGGTGATGCATTACGGGTCACTGTGCGACCGCGTTACTGATGAGTCCACAGGAGTAACGCGGTTTGTTTACGTGACACGCTGTAAATACGTCCCTGTACGCTCGACGGCAGCATCCTTGCTGCCGACGGTCCCGCAAAAGGCGCAATGGTGTTCCGCTGGACTTGTGAACAGGTAAAGTTTTCACCATAAAGGGCACAAGGATGCCTTAGGTTTGGGGCTTCACTGGATCAAGTGGGTACCCCCTCCTCTACACAACAGAATGAACCGCGAAGGACGCTAAGGACGCGAAGGAAACAACGGCTGGAGCATTGAGAGTTTTCATTAAAAACAGAGTGTTAGGCAGCGTTATCTTCGATATCAGAAAACAAGTTTTTTGCTTCGCGCCCTTAGCGTCCTTCGCGGTTAGGCTATACAAGGCCCAAATAACCCACTCGATTAGGGGAAAGAACCGTAGGTTTTATTCGGGTGTCCTTGGTGATATTTGTCGTTAAAAGTGTAAGGATCAGGAATTATGTTTACCGGAATCATTGAGGCCATCGGCGAAGTTGCAGCCCTGCAAGCCAGGGGTGGGGATCTCCGTCTGCGCGTGCGTACCGGCAAGTTGGATCTGGATAATGTCGCGATCGGCGACAGCATTGCCACCAGCGGCGTGTGCCTGACGGTGGTAGAACTGCCGGGTGACGGTTTCCGGGCCGATGTATCGGGGGAGACCCTGGCCTGTACCAGTATTGGCAATCTGAGTGTCGGTGATCGGGTCAACCTGGAAAAAGCGCTGACACCGTCTACACCGCTCGGCGGTCATCTGGTCAGCGGTCACGTAGATGGTCTCGCAGAAGTCGTGTCGCGTCAGGATGATGGCCGTTCGGTACGCTTCAGGATGCGGGCGCCGGACAAGCTGGCGCGCTATATTGCGGCCAAGGGTTCGGTGTGCGTGGACGGTATCAGTCTCACGGTAAATAGCGTTGAAGGCGCCGAGTTTGAATTAAATATCGTGCCACACACACTGGTGGAGACGACCATGGACGAATTCCGGCCGGGGCGCACCTTCAACCTGGAAGTGGATATAATCGCCCGTTACCTGGAGCGCTTGCTGCTTGGCGACAAGGCGGCCGAGATCGCCGCCCCGGGTATCGGTAAAGAATTGTTACAGCGTTGTGGATTTATCGGCGGCGCGGATTGAGCCAGGCATGAAATTAAACCGTATCGAAGAAATCATTGAGGATATCCGGGATGGCAAAATGGTGGTCATCATGGACGACGAGGATCGCGAGAACGAAGGTGACCTGATCATGGCGGCCTCCAAGGTGCGCCCGGAAGATATCAATTTTATGGCGACCCATGGCCGCGGCTTGATCTGCCTGACCTTGACGCGCGAACGTTGCCGGCAGCTGTCCCTGCCGCTGATGGTTAATGATAATCAGGATCAGCATACGACTAACTTTACTGTATCAATTGAAGCAGCAGAGGGTGTCACCACAGGTATCTCAGCCTATGATCGCTCCCACACCGTGCGCACGGCAGTACAACCCGACGCAAGGCCGCAGGATCTCGTTCAGCCCGGACATATTTTTCCGCTGATGGCGCAACCGGGCGGTGTATTGACGCGTGCCGGACATACCGAAGCCGGTTGTGATCTGGCGCGATTGGCGGGACTGGAACCAGCCTCGGTTATTGTTGAAATTCTTAACGAAGACGGCACTATGGCGCGTCGCCCGGATCTGCAAAGGTTCGCGCAACAACATGGCCTTAAAGTCGGTACCATTGCCGAATTGATTCACTACCGGATCGCCAATGAGAAAAGTGTCGAACGCGTTGCCGAATGTGAAATGCCGACAGAGTACGGTGATTTTCACCTGGTGGCCTACCAGGATATTGTCAATAAAAGCCTGCATCTGGCACTGGTGCTGGGCGAAGTGAGTCCCGAAGAGCCAGCCATGGTGCGAGTCCATGTGCGAAACGCACTGGGCGATCTGTTTGGTGCACAAATGGAGGATACCGGCTGGCCATTGCGTGATGCCATGCGACGGGTCGCTGAGAATGGGCAGGGTATCGTCGTCGTCCTCGGCCAGCACGAGTCACCGAAAGATCTGGTGCACCGTATTCAGAATTACAGGGAACACGATAAAAGTGGAAAGCCGGTTACCCGTGAGGAACGGCACGAGTTGCGTACCCACGGTATCGGCGCCCAGATTCTCTCGGATCTGGGGGTGCGGCGTATGCGTGTGCTGAGTGCACCCATGGTTGTGCATGGCTTGTCCGGCTTCGGCCTGGAAGTGGTCGAGTATGTCGACGGGAGTCAGAAGTAAGCGGCTGCATTGAAAAGACAGTACACTATTAACTGGACCAAAATTAAATCCTCCATGCTCGACGGCCGGTGCTGTGCCCGCTTGGCGCGGACGCCGTGCCCCCAGGGCACCTTCACTCGCCTGACGGCGATTCACCTTGTGAATCGTCCTGGAGGCTTGACGGCAGCATCCCTGCTGCCGACACCGCGCCAAGCGGGCACAGCATCGGTCCTCGATTGGTTTTAGTATTGAGTTTTGGAGACTTTGTCATGAACGGCATACAGGAAATTGAAGGCCAGCTGACCATTCGCGGTGCACGTATCGCGCTGCTGGTATCCCGTTTTAACAGTTTTATTGTTGAAAGCCTGTTGAGCGGGGCTGTCGACACCCTGAAACGTCACGGTGCAGAAGCCCGAGAGTTACAGATTGTCCGTGTGCCGGGGGCCTATGAAATGCCGATAGCGGCAAAGCGGCTGGCTGCGAGCCAACGCTATGACGCCATTGTAGCTTTGGGTGCGGTTATACGCGGTGGAACACCGCACTTCGAGTATGTGGCGGGGGAGTGTACCAAGGGGCTCTCGCAGGTGTCTTTGCAGCATGATATTCCGATTGCCTTCGGTGTATTGACGGTGGACAGCATTGAGCAGGCCATTGAGCGTGCCGGCACCAAAGCCGGAAACAAGGGTGCGGAAGCGGCACTGTCGGCCATTGAAATGATTAACGTGCTACGCGAAATCGGCGGCTAGGCGCATACCGTGAATGCTTCAAGGGCACCTCAGGCTGCACTTCGCACCCGTGCACGGCGCCTTGCCATGCAGGCACTGTATCAGTGGGACCTGTCGGGCAGCAACTTGTCGGAGATCGAAGTGCAGTTTCTGGAAGATGAAGATTTCAGCAAGGCCGATAAAGACTATTTTCACGAACTGCTCCACCAAGTGCCTGCCCGGCTGGATGAAGTAGAGCAGGCGTTTACGTCTTACCTGGACCGGCCACTGGGCGAAATCGACCCGGTGGAACGCGCTGTACTGCGCATGGCAAGCTACGAACTGATGGCGCGCCTGGATGTGCCCTACAAAGTCATTATCAACGAATCTGTTAATCTCACCAAGAAGTTCGGTGCAGAGCAGGCGTATAAGTATATCAACGGCGTGCTCGATCAAACCGCCCGCAGGCTTCGTTCGGTGGAACACCCGCAGGGCCACGGCGGCCTGGTTTGCTGACTAAGTAGTGTTTATACCCGCCGTCGGCCGGCTTCCGTTGCAGGAATGACACTAACGCGATTGCCAGGAGCGGTGTGTATGAAAATCTGGGTTGATGCTGACGCCTGTCCCAATGTGGTAAAGGACATCCTGTTTCGCGCTGCACAGAGAGTGCAGGTTTTAACGATACTGGTGGCGAATCAGCTGATCAGGACGCCACCCTCACGCTACATCAGCAAGGTTCAGGTACGCGCCGGATTCGATGAGGCAGACAAGTATATCGCCGAAGCCGTCGAACCGGGTGACCTTGTCATCACTGCAGATATTCCGCTCGCTTCCCAGGTTATCGACAAGGGTGGCTATGCCCTGAATCCCAGGGGGGAGTTGTACACACGGGATAATATCCGGCAACGCCTTGGCCTGCGCAACTTCATGGAGGAACTGCGTGGCAGCGGCGTGAATACCGGTGGTCCTCCATCACTCAGTCAAAGTGACCGGCAGGCATTTGCCAACGAGCTCGACCGCTTTTTGACCCGCTCACTTAACGTGGAGCTCAAATAGCCGGCGTATGAGGGGCCTCCTGGCCAAAAACTATCGCGCCGAAGGGCGGCGCTCCTACGGGTGTGTGGAAAGGCGGTAGATGTCGATTTCCGAGTTTGAGATCATCGAGCGATATTTCAGGCAAGTCAGGCCACTTCGCGATGACGTCGTGTTGGGCATAGGCGATGATGCGGCGTTGTTGCAGGTGCCTGCCGGTTACCAGTTGGCAGTGACCGTGGATACGCTCGTCGCCGGCCGTCACTTTCCGCAATACATCGATGCCTTTGATATCGGTTACAAGTCACTGGCTGTGAACCTCAGTGATCTTGCAGCGATGGGTGCCGGCCCTGCCTGGGCTACACTTTCCCTGACCCTGCCCGAGGCCGATGAGCAGTGGTTAAAGGCTTTCGCAGAAGGTTTCTTTCAACTGGCAACACAATATCGGCTCGATCTGGTGGGTGGCGATACCACGCGTGGTCCGTTATCGATTACTGTGCAGCTTGGCGGGCTGGTTGAAACAGGGAAGGCCTTGCGGCGCGATAGTGCGAGTCCGGGCCAGAAGCTGTTTGTCACCGGTACCCCCGGTGATGCAGCCTATGCATTGAAACAGCTCAAGGCAGGCGGCAGGGTGGATCCGAGCTTGCTCAGGCGTTTCAATCGGCCTGAACCCAGAGTTGATTTCGGATTGGCGCTGGCCGATACCGGTGCAGCGGCTATTGATATTTCTGACGGGCTTTTGGCGGATCTTGGCCATATAGTTTGCACCAGTCGCTGTGGTGCCGCGCTGTGGGTGGATCGATTACCCCGTTCCCGGGCGCTGCAAGCCATGCCGTTTGAGGACGTGCTCAGTTGCCAGTTGCTGGGTGGGGATGACTATGAGCTGTGTTTTGCGCTCGATGCAGACAAAGCTGGTCGGGTGCGGAAAATTGCAGAGCGGCAACAGTTGCTGCTTACCGAGATCGGTGTCATCGAGCCACAGCCGGGTATCCGTTGTCAGCATGATGATGGCAGTCTCCTTTTTCCACAAGGCCATGGATTTGATCATTTTTTAAATGAAAACAAAGACTGATAAGGTAGAGGCAAGTCGGGTCTTCAAAGAACCGGTGATGTTTCTGGCGTTTGGATTCGGTTCGGGCCTGATGCCGCGTGCGCCGGGTACCGCTGGTACGCTGGCTGCGATTCCGCTGTACCTGTGGTTCAGCCAGTATCCGTTGACAATCTACCTGTTGCTGGTGTTTCTGGTGTCAGTCACGGGTATCTGGATCTGCCAGCAGGCGTCAGCGCGTCTGGGGGTGCACGACCATCCCGGCATTGTATGGGATGAGTTTGCAGGTTTTCTTATTACCATGATTCCGGCGTCTTCCTCCTGGATCTGGTTGCCAGCCGGGTTTGTATTGTTTCGCTTGTTTGATATCTGCAAGCCCTGGCCGATATCCTGGGCAGATCGACGGCTCAAAGGTGGCCTGGGTATCATGCTGGATGATGTGCTGGCCGGAGGGCTCGCTGCAGTGATTCTGTTTATTGTTATTGGGTTGGTTGGTTAATGGTGGGTGTCTGGCGTTTAAAAAGAAACAAATGGCTGCTTGTCGTGCTGCTGGTCTGTGTTTACTCCACCGCAGGCTGGGCTGTTAAGGACATACACGTCATTGCCCTGTTCAAGGACCGGGCGATTGTTATGATTGACGGTAAGCAGCGCCTGCTGCGAACCGGTGACAGCAGCCCGGAAGGTGTCAAACTTGTTTCGGCCGATAGCGTTGCTGCTGTGTTCGAGTATCATGGCAAGACCCTGGAAAGGCAGCTTGATGGTCGTGTACATGCTGCGGCTGAATCGCCAAAAAGGCATGATGATGTTCTGGTTTTCCGTGACAGGTGGGGTATGTTCAATACGGTCGGCAGCATCAATGGCCTGCCGGTCAAGTTCCTGGTGGATACCGGAGCCAGTTCGGTAGCCATGAATTCAGCCCAGGCGCGCCGACTGGGAATCGACTTCCTCGTACAAGGCGAGCCGATTTATGTGTCTACTGCCTCCGATGTGACAAAGGCCTACAAGCTGAAGCTGGATGTCGTTAAAGTCGGTTCTATTCAATTACGTAATGTGACTGCAGTCGTCATGGATGGCGCACAACCAACAGAGGTGTTGCTGGGCATGTCATTTCTCGGCCACCTTGAGATGGTTAACAAAAGTGATAAGCTGATATTGCGCCGGAAGTACTAGCCCGGTTTATATCCCTTGCCAGGTTCGCTTAGTCAGCGTCCTGGTTTTCGGCTCTT
>Ga0114922_10000894_pt1 | contig 28444 bp, 18 predicted proteins | sample AartaG_FD_100975 | JGI IMG/M metagenome (GOLD analysis project Ga0114922, IMG submission 100975) | Deep subsurface microbial communities from Aarhus Bay to uncover new lineages of life (NeLLi) - Aarhus_00045 metaG | ecosystem: Environmental > Aquatic > Marine > Oceanic > Sediment | place... | reverse complement strand
TGGATGCATCCACGATGATGTTGTTGGGGACGTGCAGATTCGTGATGCCCTTTCTCGAATCGACCATGGCAAGCGCCGGTCGGTTTGTATACACCGCGGTAATGTCCGCTTCGATCTCCGCCTTTTTGTCGGCAGGAAGTCTGTCCAGTTTTTCGAGAACGTCGGCAAGACCGTTGTTGACATTGGCCCCGATTTCTTTGAGCAGATCTGCGTGCTTCTCGAGAGCATCCTTGTAGTAAACGGAAACACAATGACCGAACATGATGGGATCAGATATCTTCATCATGGTTGCCTTGAGGTGCAAAGACAGCAATACGCCGTCTTTCTTAGCCGCCTCGATCTGCCCGGCATAGAATTGACGCAAAGCAGCCACGTTCATCACCGCTGTATCGATGACTTCTCCCTCTAAGAGTGACAGCTTCTCTTTCATTACGGTGACATTGCCATCGCGGTCGACAAATTCGATCTTGACATCGCCCGCTTTTTCCATCGTGGTGGATTTTTCGCTCTCGAAGAAATCTTTTCCATCCATGTGGACAACACGTGCTTTGGACCCCGACTCCGGCCAGGGCCTCATCATTTTGTGAGGATGCTTCTGAGCAAACTTCTTCACGGAAGCCGCCGGTCTACGATCTGAGTTGCCTTCACGCAGAACCGGATTGACAGCAGAACCCAGAACCACGGCAAATCTTGCCTGAAGGGCCTTCTCGGCGTCGTTCTTGGGTTCTTCAGGGTAGTCAGGGATATCATATCCCTTTTCTTGCAGCTCTTTAATTGCACTTTGCAGCTGAGGAATGGAAGCACTGATATTGGGCAGTTTGATGATATTGGCCTCCGGAGTTTGTGCGAGCTCACCCAGTTGCGTTAGATTATCAGGAATTTTTTGACTTTCAGTAAGCTTGTCAGGAAAGTTTGCGATAATTCTGCCTGGTAGAGAGATGTCTCTTGTTTCAACGTCTATGCCGGAACCCTTTGTATAGGCCTGAATGATGGGGAGCAAAGCTTTTGTCGCCAATGCCGGCGCTTCATCAACCTTAGTCCAAATAATTTTTGATTTTGTCATGTTCTATCCTTTGTTTAAATGGTGAATATTTAAAATAAATCGCACCTACATGGTCCCCCAATAATGACGGATGAGGCTTCAAAAGCCGTACTCGTTCCTTTTCTCGGCTCCTTTCCTACTCGATTGTCAGGGGCACGTTATTCCCCATTACAGGGTCGTTATTATTCCCCACCTGTACTGAGATTTCGCGATATAATATAAAGACTATTTTGAAAGAGTCAAGCATTTTTATACTTTGGGGTATTTTTTATCTATGTCTCAAGGTGTACTTCTCGTTCCCATCCCGAACCATCGGGATGGGAACGCTTAAGGAAAACGAGAAAGAAGAGCATTCCGTTCAGGTGGGCTCCACCGTTTATTCATTTTATTACTAATATTTAGTAAAAACATGTAACCTTTTTACTAAGATTTCGTAATAATCTCTGAAAGGAGGTCGAATGAAGATATTATCCAGATCCGATGAAATCCTCTTGTTGGCCATTCTCCGATTGAAAGACAATGCCTATGGTGTCACCATCATTAAGGAGGTTCAGAATAAAACCGGTAAAAAACTCACTTTTGGAAGTCTGTGGGTTTCATTGGATATTCTGTTTAAAAGGGGGCTTGTTTATAAGCGGTTGGCTGATCCGACACCGGAGAGAGGGGGGAGGAGCAAGATCTATTATACAGTCACATCGGCAGGACTGGAAGCATTGGAACAAGCCAGAACGTTCCAATCGGAAATCTGGCGGGGTGTACCGGCTTTAATCAAAAAAGCGAAAGAGGCCACATGATTCATAGAAGAGGACGTCCTCCCCGGCTCGCCAGATGGCTGTCGGATTTCATTGTACGCTCCGAAGAGAAGCGGACGATTCCCGGTGATATCGAAGAGTTTTTCTACGAAATGGTTCTCGATGCGGGTGAGTGGAGGGCGAGAGTCTGGTTTTGGATGCAGGTGATCAGATTTATTCCCGCTTTCATTAAAGGGTCAATTTATTGGAGTATCATGATGTTTCAAAATTATTTGAAAATTGCGTTTCGGAATTTGGTAAAACACAAAGGCTACTCCCTCATCAATATCGCGGGACTGGCCATCGGTATGGCCTGTTGTATGCTCATCCTGATGTTTGTTCAGGATGAATTGAGTTACGATCGTTTTCATGAAAATGCAGACCATATCTATCGGGTCACGCGGCTGTGGTACAACCAGGATGGGGCGGTGAGCCTGCACCTGGGCCATGTAGCTCCGCCTATCGCACCGCTTCTGGATAATGATTTCTCGGAGATCATCCATGCGGTCCGTATGATTGATGTGGAAAGACCTCTGCTCAGTTATGGAAATCGTTATTTCGAAGAAAGCCGATTTTTCTTTGCAGAAGAAGATATCTTTAAGGTATTCTCTTTCGAGATGGTGAAGGGGGATCCTTCCACTGCCCTTGTGGATCCCTTCACGGTCGTGATTACCGAAGAGATGGCTGATAAGTATTTTGGATCGGAGGATCCCCTGGGCAAAACATTGACCCTCAATGTTTTTGGCCGGGGGGGGGACCTGAAAGTGACGGGTGTGATTAAATCCATTCCCCACAATTCCCATTTCCATGTGGATTTTATGGGGTCTTTCAAAACTTTCGAGCTGGTTGTGGGGGATGAGGAACTTCAGAATTGGGGGAGCAACAACTATGCGACCTATCTTTTGATGCCCCAAGATTATGATATCAATCGATTGAGGGATCAACTAACTCCTTTTATCGATCGCCACTATGGTGAGGGCATGAGTGAACGCACGCAACTCAGAATTCAACGTCTGACGGATATCCATCTTCATTCGCATCTGGACTCGGAGATTGAGCCCAACAGCGACATTGCCTATGTGTATATATTCTCTGTGGTCGCAATTTTCATCCTGCTTATCGCATGTATCAACTTCATGAATCTGGCCACGGCCCGTTCGGCGGGGCGGGCCAGGGAGGTGGGTCTTCGAAAAGTAGTGGGTGCCCGCCGGTCTCAAGTGATCCGCCAGTTTCTGAATGAATCCATTTTAATGGCTTTCATTGCCCTGGGCATGGCCATACTGATGGTCTTACTGGTCCTACCCCAATTCAGTCAATTTTTACAACGCGATCTTTCGTTTCATATCTTCAGCAACACGTGGATGTTTGCCGGATTTATCTCCATTGTCTTTATTGTGGGAATCGTATCCGGCAGTTATCCGGCATTTTACCTTTCGGCTTTCAGGCCTGTACGGGTTCTGCGGGGCCTCCAGAAGAAGGAGGGGCGGGGGTTTTCATTCCGTGCCCTGCTCGTTGTGACCCAGTTTGCCATCTCTATCATTCTGATCGTGTGCGTGGGGATCGTGAGTAGACAGTTACATTTCATGCGCCAACAGAGACTCGGATTCGATAAAGAGAATGTGGTCGTCCTGCCTTCCAGCCCCTATGCCGTGGACCATCTGGAGTCGGTGAAGCAGCAACTTCTCAGGCATGAGAACATTGTCAGTGTGTCTGCGGCCAAACGAGTGCCTTCGGGCAGATTGTTGGATTCGGCGGGGGCCAGAGTCATCAGTGGAGAAAAGGAGGATCCTGTCGATTTCCAGATTGCCTTTCTGCGGGTGGATCATGATTATGTGCCTACCTTCGGGATGGAACTGGCTGCAGGACGCAATTTTTCCCGGAGGATGTCCACGGATTCGACCCAGGCATTCATTTTAAATGAAACGGCAGTGAAGCAGATTGGATGGGAATCTCCTGAGGAAGCGATTGGGCAAGGATTCGGATACGGGCTGCGAAGCGGCCAAATCATCGGTGTGGTGAAAGATTTCCATTTTGAGTCGATGCATCAACCGATTTCACCCATTGTGATGCTCATCTCCTCCCACGATTTGAACCAGATTTCTATTCGGATTCGGCCATATGATATTCCAGGTACGCTGGAGTTCCTGAAAGAGAAATGGCAAGAGTATCGATCCAACTATCCATTTCAGTATTATTTCATTGATGAGAATTTTGATAGCCAGTATCAGGCCGAGGAAAAACTGTACCGTATCGTCAGTTATTTTGCCTTTATAGCTATTTTAATCGCATGCCTTGGCCTGTTCGGATTGGCTTCCTATACGGCAGAACAGAGGACAAAAGAGATTGGTATCCGCAAGGTTTTGGGTGCTTCGGTTTCCGGAATTGCACTCCTGCTCTCAAAGGAATTTACAAAGTGGGTAGTCGTTGCCAATATTGTTGCCTGGCCCATTGCCTATTTTTTAATGAACCGATGGTTGCAGAATTTTGCTTACCGGATTGATCTGAGTATCTGGATTTTCATATTTTCGGGTATGATTGCCATATTGATTGCGATCATAACGGTGAGTTCTCAATCGATGAAAGCGGCCACATCGAATCCTGTCGATTCATTGAGATACGAATGAAAAATCAAAATCCAAAATCTCCCAAACTCGCCAAATGGCTGTTTGACCGGATTGCGAAGTCTGAAGAGAAGAGAACGATTTATGGAGATATGGATGAGTATTATTATGAACTTGCTGCAGAAGAGGGACTTTATAAAGCAACGCTGTGGTTCTGGATGCAGATAATGGGTTCGATTGGTCATTTAATCAAGAGTTTAGTTTATTGGAGATTTGTTATGTTTCATAACTATATCAGAACCGCATTACGAAAAATGAAGAAACAAAAAGGATATTCCTTCATCAATATTACCGGACTTGCCATCGGTGTGGCCTGCTGCATCCTGATTATGCTTTTTGTGGCCGATGAGGTGAGTTATGATCGTTATCATGCTAAGGCTCATCGGATCTATCGTATTGGATTTGACGGCGTTCTAAACGATAATGTGGACCATCATGTTCGCTCGTGCGCACCGCTGGCTCAGATCATGGTGAATGAATTCCCGGAGGTTGAAGCAGTGACCCGGTTTCGAAACTACGGGGCTCCGGTCTTTCGGTATAAGGAGATGGTTTTCAGCGAAGAACGGGTTTTTGCGGCAGATCCCACCTTTTTCGATGTATTCACTGTTCCCTTTATTCAAGGCGATCCGAAAACGGCTCTGAATCTACCAAACGGACTGGTCCTTACGCGTTCCATGGCGAATAAGTATTTTGGTCATGCCGATCCCATGGGCAAAATCATTATAGCTGACAACCGGACCGATTATGTGGTGACGGGTGTTGTGGAGGATGTCCCCCGAAACTCCCATTTCCACTTTGATTTTTTACAATCATTGGCAGGACGGGATGGTGCGGAAAATCCCATTTGGTTCTTTAATGATTTTTATACTTATATCGTCGTGCAAGAAAACACGTCTCCGCAAGTATTAGAGGAAAAGTTGTTGGCGACGACAAAGAAACATGTCGGTCCGCAAATACAACGATTTTTGGGTATTAATCTCGATCAGTTGATAGCGGGTGGAGGAAAATTTCAGTACTTTTTACAGCCATTAACCGACATACATCTCCACTCCCATCATCTCCATGAGGTGGAACCCAATGGAAATATTGCCTATGTTTATATTTTTTCTACCATTGCCTTTGGAATCCTTCTGATTGCCTGTTTGAATTTTGTAAATCTCTCAACGGCGAGGTCCGCACTTTGCGCCAAGGAAGTAGGGATTCGCAAGACGGTAGGATCTCAACGGAACCAATTGATACGTCAGTTCCTGGTAGAGACTGTCTTTATGAGCTTCCTCGCGGTAATGGTTGCTGTCGGTATCGCCCAATTATTATTGCCGGTCTTTAATAACTTTTCCCAGAAGGAACTGAGCCTGCCCTTTCTTACAAATGGTGCTTTCATTCCATTGTTGTTAGGTCTGTCAGGGATTATTGGTATACTCGCCGGCCTCTATCCCGCTCTCTGTCTCTCGTCGTTTCATCCTGTTAAAGTTTTGAAAGGCGACACATCTCAGAGCGGGCGTAAATCGGTCATGCGAAATGTGCTTGTTGTCGTTCAGTTTAGTATTTCAATTATCCTCATCGCCGGGACGCTGGTGGTACGCAGGCAGCTTTCCTTTATTCAAACCAGGAACCTCGGATTCAAAATGGACCGGGTCGTCATTATCAACAAAGTGGATGATCTGGGTGGTCAGATTGATGCGTTCAAGCAGGAATTGTTAAAACTTCCCGGTGTTTTTTCAGCCTCGAGCAGTTCCAATTTGATGGGCAAGCCCTTTGAGACAGGGGCTTTCCGAACCCCCACCATGAGCCATCAGGAAACGCGTCTCATCTGGTATTTCTCAGCAGACCCGGATTTTGTCCAGACATATGATGTGGAAATAACAAAAGGACGGTTTTTCAGTGAAGAACGATCGGCAGATGTGAATAATGTGGTGATTAATGAAGCGGCTGTCCACAATCTTGGACTGACCGAGCCGGTTGGAAAAGAGTTGATTGGAGGTGTCGGGCGAAACATGATGCGTTATCGGATTATTGGTGTCGCCAAAGATTTCCATTATGAATCCCTCCATCAACAGATACGGCCCATGATCATCGCTCCCAGAGGTGTGTTTGGCGGAACAAGGTATGTGAGTGTTCGTGTTCGGTCTGAAAATATACGGGAGGCCCTCGATTCAATCAAGACCATCTGGCACCAATTTGCGTCAAATCAGGCCTTCGATTACCTCTTTTTTGACGATCATTTTGCGAAAGTCTATCTTACTGAAGAGAAAACCTCCCAGATCTTTTTTGTGTTTTCCATTCTGGCCATGATCATTGCCAACCTGGGATTGTTTGGATTGAGTGCCTTTATTGCGGAACAGCGTACAAAAGAAATTGGTATTCGGAAAGTTCTGGGATCTTCGGTGGGGGGTGTGATTGTCCTCTTGGTCAAGCAGTTTACCAAATGGGTTGTTGTTGCCAACCTCATCGCCTGGCCCGTGGCCTATTTTGCGATGCATCGATGGCTGGAAAACTTTGCTTATCGTACGAATATTGAATTGTGGATTCTTCTTTTATCCGGTTTGATTGCCTTTGGGATCGCCATCGTCACGGTGAGTTTTCAGTCGGTTAAGGCGGCAATGGCGAATCCGGTAGAAGCACTGAAATACGAGTAGCATTGAATCTTATCTATACGGTATATGAACAATCCAATCAAATTTCCATTTAATAACATTGTGGCGATCTTGGTAATGATTTATCAACCCATCAGAGCCGCACTTGCCAATCCCGCCTAAGTACTTAAATACAAGTGGCATTTAATTACTGAAATCTTTATTTTAAGGGATAAGTGTGTTGTGGTTCGGAGCAATGCACTTTGCCCTTAGCACGAAGGAGTAACGATGTTCAAGAACTATTTAAAAATCACTTTTCGTAACCTGATAAAGACAAAACTGTTTTCAACCATCAATATTCTGGGACTGGCCATTGGTATGACAGCCTGTCTGATCATTTTACGCTATGTGAGTTTCGAGAGGAGTTATGACAATTTTCATGAGAATGCTGAACGCATTTACCGTCTACGATATGAGCGCACCAGTGAGGATGGTACGGCCGTCCGTTTCGCTTCGTGCTGTCCGCCTGCCGCATTACGAATCCGCGAAAGGTTTCCCGAAGTCGAGAAAATAGGACGGATATTCCGATACCGAGCTAATGTTTCTTTTGGCGACATTCATTTTATTGAAGAAAGGATGTATTTTGCGGAACCGGATTTTCTCGATATTCTAAAATTCAAGTTTATCGATGGCGATCCGTTGAATGGTATTCGTGAACCTAACAAGGCGTTTATTTCCCGATCCACTGCACGGAAGTATTTTGGGGATCAGAATCCGATGGGACAGGTTTTCAGTGTGGATAGAAAAACAGATTATTTAATCACCGGTGTATTTGAAGATATACCCCAAAACTCCCATTTAAAATTTGATATATTGCTGTCCTACGAGAACGTGATTTCTCTGTTTGGGCCGGAACGGCAGGAGGCCTGGGGCTATACCGGGTATTTTACCTATCTTCGGCTCAAACCACAGGCCGATCTCCAGGCATTGGATAAGAAGTTGGCCGATCTTGTGGACTCGGAATGGGGTAATGTATTGAAACAATATAAAATTCTGTGTGAACTGAAGATGCAGCCGTTGAAGGACATCCATTTGACTTCACATTTTATGCAGGAATATGAAATCAACGGAGACCGTGATTCGGTCAATTTTTTATTTTACATTGCGTTTTTCATTATTGTCATGGCCTGGATAAACTATGTGAATCTTTCTACGGCCCGTTCGTTAAACCGGGCAAAGGAAGTGGGGTTACGCAAAGTGGTGGGGGCTTCCCGAAAGCATATCACGGTGCAGTTCTTCTTTGAAACCATTGTGGTCAACATTGCCGCCATATTTATTGCGTTTATCATGGTCGAGTTTTCTCAACCATTTTTTAGTCAAATTACTTCCACACCTCCGGATTACAGCATCTGGAGAGAGGATTTTTTATGGGCAGCCATTCCCATCATGTTCCTGACGGGTATTTTTTTATCCGGTCTCTATCCTGTGATTGTTTTATCCTCCTTCAGACCGGCAGCTGTTTTAAGGGGGAATTTTGGTCGTTCAGCCGGAGGCATTCGGCTGCGAAAAGTGCTTGTCGTCTTCCAGTTTGTGATGGCTTTGGTGCTCATCACGGGTACCCTTACCGTGTATCGGCAAATCATTTTTATGAAAGAGCAGAATCTGGGATTTGATATCGATCAAATACTGGTTGTCAAATCACCCCGTGTGAGAAATCATTTATACGAGGAGAAGTTCATATCATTCAAAGAAACCCTACTCAGTAGTGTCAATGTGCTAGAAATATGTCATGTCACGGAAGTACCAGGGAGACAAATTTATTGGGATGCCGGAGCAATCTATAAAGCAGGCGAGGATATCAGTAAGAGTAAGAATTATCAGATCGTGGGTATCGATTATGATTTTGTCGACGTATTTGATCTGGATCTGGTATGCGGCAGAAATTTCTCAAAGACATTTCCCACGGATAAGGATGCGCTCATCCTCAACGAAACGGCCGTCCAATGGATGGGATTCGAGAGTCCTGAAGCTGCTATCCGGGGACAGGTCAATTACTGGGGAAAGATCTATCCCATCATTGGTATACTCAAGGATTTTCGTCAACAGTCTTCAAAGGAGGCTTTTGAACCCCACATTTACCGATTCTGGCCGGCAGGCAGGGATATCAGAGGCGTTTTTGCTTTGAAGATTCACTCACAAAATACCCAGGAAACCATCCATATGGTACAACAGAATTACGATGAATTCTTTCCTGGCAATCCATTTGATTATTTTTTCTTAGATGAATATTTTGATCAGCAGTATCATTCGGATGAACTTTTCGGAAAGGTGTTTGGCATATTCTCATTTCTCGCCATATTTGTCACCAGTCTGGGTATTCTGGGTTTGTCTTCGTATATGGCCATTCAGAGAACCAAGGAAATCGGTATTCGAAAGGCCCTGGGTGCCAGTGTCTTATGGATTCTTCTCCTGTTAACGAAGGATTTCCTGAAATTAATTTTCATCTCCCTTATTTTAGCATTCCCGTTGTCGTTTTTGGGAATAAATCGATGGCTTGACGCGTTTGCCAACAAAATGAATGTCAGTATCTGGTTGTTTCTGATTCCATTTGTCATCGTTATCATCATTACCCTCCTCACGGTGAGTTCCCATGTGATTAAAGCCGCATTAGTCAATCCTGCGGAATCATTGAAATATGAATAGTGTTTTGCGGCTTAAGATTTATGAATAATCCAGGCTTAGCATCATATGAAATTCCATTCAGATCGGTAACCTTTTATGGCCAACACATGTCTAAATAGATATAAGGTCTTCTTATTTCGATTTTACTATTTTGGGGTACTTGTCTTAATCCTGTCTGAAATAGGTCTAATCAGAATTATTCACCTTAATGGAAAAAAACAGATAACCCATTCTAGGATTGTGCGTATATATTAATGAAAGTAATCGTAAAAGGAATCTCGATTTTATGGTGGATATTTATGGAATAACGGTGGATAACAGATTGGATGATGGCTCGTTTCAACAACTGTTATCAAAAATTGATATTGAGAAGCAGAAGAGAATAAAACGGTTCAGAAAATGGGAAGATGGTCATCGAACTCTCATAGCCGACCTTTTAGTCCGATATCTGGTTGTGGAGAAACTGGACATTCCCAACAACGAAATACATTTTTCGTATAATTCATTCAATAAACCATTTTTAAAATCCATCGATGATTTTCATTTCAACTGTGCCCATTCCGGGCGCTGGGTTGTTTGTGCTATCGATAACGCCCCTGTGGGGATAGATGTCGAGAAGAAAAAAGCCGTTGATTTTGCTATAGCCAAACGGTTTTTTTCCACCGAAGAATATGATACCCTGATGAATCAAGATGAATCGGAGCGATCGAATCATTTCTTCCTGTTGTGGACATTGAAGGAGAGTTACTTGAAGGCGATTGGAAAGGGATTGTATCAACCCTTAAATTCCTTTACCATTCGGTTTTCTCAAAAACGACAGATACAATTATTCTCAGGGGATGAGATCGTTCCCGACGTTTTCTTAAAAACGTATATGATAGATCCCAATTATTGCCTTTCTGTCTGTGCATCGTCCAAAGGATTCGCAGATTCAGTCATCATCAAAGAGTTCCGAGAAATTGCCGAAGTTTTTATTTAAGGGGCAATCAATGAATCGACATGTATTTTTCTCATTCATGGCGATACCCATATCGATCCTCCGGCGATGTCCCTCGTCGTCACTTTCAGTCTTTATCCTATCCTGAGTACGTTAAAAGGTTTTGGACTGCCTGGGTATGTTCCTGTTTTACTGGCGGTCTGTATTGGGGGAGGGGGAACCATACTTCTGCATTATTTGAGACGCAAGAAATAACATCCCTTTTTAAAATGAAAAGTCGGGAGATCTGGAGGAAGTCTATTATTGTCTGGTTGAAGACATCGGGAGTCTACGGGCAAAATGTTGGTATTTGGTACAGATCATGAAGACAATACCCACATTCTTCTTGAACGCACTCTGTTGGAGGCTTATGATGTTTAAAAATTACTTGAAAGTCGCTTTTCGAAACATACAAAGACAGAAAGGATATTCTTTTATTAACATAGCGGGACTTGCCGTGGGACTCTCATGCTGTATTCTCATTCTTTTGTGGGTTCAGGATGAATTGAGTTACGATCGGTATCATGAGAATAGAGATCGGATATGCCGGATTACTTATGCCGAAGAAATTGGAGGTGCCTATGATCATTACGCCATGTCGCCCTTTATTTCGGCACCGACGTTTACAGCGGAGTTACCGGAGGTGGTTGCTTCTACGAGATATGTTCAAAGTACGGGTTTAATCGCTTTTGGGAAGAAAAAATTCGATGAGACCGGGATTGGATATGCCGATTCTGCCTTTTTTAATGTATTTACGTACGCGTTTCTCTCGGGTGATTCGAGAACGGCCCTGGACGCTCCAGGCTCGATCGTACTGACAGAGACAATGGCAAATAAAATCTTTGGTTTGGAAAATCCCCTAGGTCAAGCCCTGAATCTAAATGACCGCATGGATTTACAGGTAACGGGGATCATTCAAGATGTCCCGGAAAATTCTCACTTTCGGTTTAATTATTTGATTTCAATGAGTACGATTCAGAGAAGACGACCTGATCTTTTTAATAACTGGCTCAATATTTTGGGATGGTCTTATATCCTGCTAGAAAAGGGAGCAGATCCAATAGAGGTCGAGAAAAAGTTTGTCGAAATAGTTGAGAGACATGCCGGGCAGGATGCAAGAAGGTATGGGACGAAACAAACTTTCAAACTGCAAAAATTAACAGACATCCATCTCAGGTCCCATCTCCAGGCAGAGGCCGAAGGGAACGGTGATATCGACACCATATATGTTTTCTCCATCATTGCTCTCTTTATTCTCATTGTCGCGTGCATTAACTATATGAATCTCTCCACGGCCAGGTCTGTAAACAGAGGAAGGGAAGTGGGGATGAGAAAGGTGCTGGGTGCGTATAAGAGTCGTCTCATCACTCAATTTTTCAGTGAATCGATCATCATTTCTTTTCTCGGGATGATTGTCGCTGTCCTATTTGTCACTCTTGCACTGCCTGTATTTAATCATTTAACTGGAAAAGAAATGAATTTAGATGTTTTGAATAACAGGCTATTTTTGATTGGACTGATTGCATTAATCCTTTTCACTGGTCTGGTTGCGGGAAGCTATCCGGCATTTTTCCTTTCAAAATTTCTGCCGGTGGGCATTCTACGAGGTAGGGTGAATAAGGGATCCCATCGTTCGTTCTTTCGTAATGGTTTAGTTGTTTTACAATTTTCAATATCTGTCATTTTGATTGCCGGTACGCTGATTGTCCTTACCCAATTGAATTATATGAAGAACCAAAACCTTGGGTTTGATAAAGAACGAGTCCTCGTGGTAAGAGTCAGAGGAAGAATCATCAGAGATAGATACGAGGCGTTTAGAAATGAACTGATACAGAATTCAAATATATATGGAGCTGCTTATTCGGATGGAATACCGGGGAGGATAAACACTGTTTTAACGGTCAATCAGGAGGGAAAAGACGAGAGCGAAACCCATACTATGGAGGTCATTTATTCAGATTTCGGATTATTGAGCAATTACGGAATTAAAATTGCCTACGGTCGAGATTTCTCAAAAGAGTTCTCCACGGATACATCGGGTGTCTTCTTGATTAATGAAACGGCAGCAGTCAAATTGGGGTGGGGTGAGAGTGCCGTGGGGAAGAAGATTGGATTCTCAGTACAAAACATGGGACCCATCGTTGGCATTGTTGAGGATTTTCATTACAGATCTTTGAAAGAGGCGATCGGGCCTCTCGTCATATGCCTGCAACCCGGAGCCGGTAGCTTTTTATCGATGAAGATCCATGCTGAAAACATCTCAGAAACAATCACTTTCGTAAAAGAGAAGTGGCAAGCGTTTGAGACGGAAAGAACTTTCGACTATTTCTTTGCAGATGAGAACTTCGATTCCTTATATCATTCTGAAGAGCGGATGAGCCGAATTATCAGTTCATTTGCATTTATTGCCATATTTATTGCCTGTCTCGGTTTGTTTGGACTCGCCTCCTTTACTGCGGAACAGAGGACGAAAGAGATTGGCATTCGTAAAGTACTGGGGGCTTCTGCATCGAAAATCGTACTGCTTCTTTCAAAGGAATTTACGAAATGGGTGTTGATAGCGAATGTTTTCGCCCTGCCCATTTCTTATTTAATTATGAAGAATGTATGGTTACCCAACTTTCATTATAGAATCAGTCTCGGAATATCACCTTTCGCACTCTCTGGTATGATTACTATATGTATTGCTGTGTTTACGGTAAGTTATCAGGCCATTCGAGCGGCTCTTGCCAATCCGGTCGAAGCACTGAAATACGAGTAGTCAAGTGTAAAATTTTAATGTGATCAGAGAAATCGGTGGTTATACTTTAACCTAGTGAAGCTTCGCCCAAACTGGTTTCTGGCTACTGGCTACTGGTTAAATAAAGAATCAAGATTTTATATTGATAAAAGGTTTAATACGGTGATGTTTGACATCTCGAGATAGATCCTTCAGAATTAAATAAAAACGGTCTGATGATTTTTACAGACCGTTTTTAGGAAACATACCTACTGGATTCTCGTATGTATATATGTACTGGAATCCAGTAGGTATCTTGCTTTTAATGTTTTATAAGAACTGTCGATTATAAGATTTCTCTCCCGATGAATCGGGATCGAAATGACAATTTAGGATATTCTGCAATACACTACCACAGGCATGGAAGATGACGAAGGGATCAAGATAAAAATAATTATCATTTGGGGATAGTCTTATGAAATATCTCACGAGGCAGGAGGAGATCTATCTATTGGCCATCTGGCGACTCGAGGGCGACGCCTATGGAGTTCAAATCAAGAAAAAAGTCACAGAGATGACCAGTAAAAAAATCTCCTATGGCGCCCTCTATTTTACATTGGAGCAGATATTTAAAAAAGGGTATGTCACTCGCACAACCGGTGAACCCACACCCGTTCGGGGGGGGTGCAGTAAAATTTACTACCATCTCACTCCCGAAGGCAGAGAAACATTAAAGAATACACACGAGCTTCAGCAATCAATATGGGACGGTATCTCTGTATTGTCATTGGATACTGGAAAGCTTAAATGATTGTAAGAATCAAAAGGCCGCCCAGAGGGGCCAAATGGCTTCTTCGCCGAATGTCAAATTCTCGGAAGAAAATATCCATTATCGGGGATCTCGAAGAAGAATATAACGAGATAGCCATCGAGAGAAACATGTTCGTCGCAAGGCTATGGTATTTTAGGCAAATCATTGTCTTGGTACCGACCTATATCTACGAATCATTCTATTGGAGGATCGTGATGTTTAAGAATTACCTTATAATCGCTCTGAGAAATATCGGAAGACACAGAGGATACTCTATCATCAATATCGCCGGCCTTGCCCTTGGAATGGCCTGTTGTATCCTTATCTTGGCATGGGTCCAGGATGAATTAAATTTTGATAAATTTCATCAACATTCGGAAGGTCTATACAGGGTAGTGACAGAGGGACATTATACCAGCGAGGTGAGGCATTTTTCAGGAACGCCTGCACCCCTTGCGCCGGCCTTGAAGGATGAAATCCCGGAAATCCTCAATTCCGTCAGGATTGGGCGTGCTGGTACCGTACTCACACAATATGGAAATATGCGTTTCTATGAAGAAAATATCCTCTTTGCCGATCCTTCTATGTTCCAAATGTTTTCATTCCCCTTTGTCAAAGGTGATCCGGAATCGGCTCTTTCGGAACCCATTTCTGTGGTCGTTACTGAGGAGATGGCTAATAAGTATTTTGGTGATGAAGATCCCATTGGCAAGCAGTTGAATTTTGATAATCGGTTGGATATAAAAGTAACCGGTGTCATTGAAAATATACCAAATCATTCATCCATTCGCTTCGATTTTATCATCCCCTTTGAACTTTTGATACGGCTGGGAGGCCCGACCCACTGGGGGGGACATTCTTACCAGACTTATGTATTGCTGCAACCTGGTGCGTCTTTTCAAGAAATCAATCGAATCCTTCCTGCCTGGACCGAAGATCATACCGGTGAACCCGTCCGATACTATCTTCAGTCTCTCACCCGTATCCATCTTCATGATTTAAATGGAGGGGGGGCCATTACTTATGTGTATGTTTTCTCCGCGATCGCAGTGTTTGTCCTGCTTGTGGCTTGTATCAATTTCATGAATCTTTCCACGGCCCGGTCGAGCACCCGTTCATTGGAAGTGGGCCTGAGAAAGGTCGTTGGGGCACGCCGTTCGGATGTGATTCGACAATTCTTAGGCGAATCTCTCATTCTGACATTTATTTCCCTTGTATTTGCCATGATACTGGTATCCTTGTTCATGCCGGTTTTTAATCATCTGTCCGGAAAACAGTTATCAAATAATATTTTTATCGATGCTTCCGGTTTGACCGGACTCATTTCTGTGGCCTTGATAACGGGAATGTTGTCCGGCAGTTATCCGGCCCTTTTTCTCTCATCCTTTCAGCCGGTGAAGGTGTTAAAAGACTCTGTGCAGTCGGGTAAGAGGGGAGCCTGGTTCAGAAAGATACTCGTCATTGTTCAATTCTCTCTGTCGATCATTCTCATCATTGGCTCGACGATTGTTTATGAGCAGATGAGCTACATTCGAAACAGGAACCTGGGATTTGACGAGGAGCTCATGGTTTGTCTGCCTCTGAGGGAGAGCATGAAACCGCATTATGAATCAATAAAAAACGAATGTCTTCAGAATCCGGATATTGTGAATGTGACGGCCGGTTCCGGTATGCCGGCAGGCCCGATAGGGAATGAATGGGGGCAGATATTCTGGCCAGGGAAGGATCCTGAGACCGTCATCCCCATGAGCCATGTGGCTGTTGATGATAATTATATCAATGCTTTTAAGATGGAACTCGTTCAGGGTAGAGATTTCTCAAGGACGTTTTCAACGGATACACTGAACTTCATCCTCAATGAAACCGCCGTCAGGGCTATAGGATTAGAGTCCCCCATGGGAGAACAATTTACTCTGCTATTCAGGACTGGTACCATCATCGGTGTTGTCAAGGATTTTCATGTCCAATCGCTTCGTAATGAAATCCGTCCTCTCATTATGAGAATGGTTCCGAGCCGATTCTGGAATTACGTTTTCGTTCGACTCGGTTCCAATCAAAGAGATTTGTCTGGCACCATTCGTTTTCTTGAAAAAAAATGGAGTGAATATGCGCCGGAATATCCCTTTGAATATGAATTCTTAGATGATAGGATTGACCAACTTTATCGGACCGAACAGCGTATTGGTACGATTGTGAATTATTTTACCTTTTTAACGATGGTCATCGCTTGTATGGGATTGTTTGGCCTGGCCGCATATACTGCCGAGCAGCGGACCAAGGAAATCGGAATTCGAAAAGTATTGGGTGCAAAAGTATTGGGTGTTGTTCTGTTGCTTTCGACAGAATTCATGAAGTTGGTCCTGATCTCCAATGTCATCGCCTGGCCGGTTGCATATTTTGCTATGAATAAATGGCTTCAGAGTTTCGCATACAGGGATAATATGGATGTATTCTCATTTATCATTCCTGGAATATTGGCTCTGGCCATCGCCATAGTCACTGTGAGTTTTCAAGCTGTCAGGGCCGCAAGAATTAATCCGGTCGATTCCTTAAAATACGAGTAGAAGATCTTATTAATTTTTACTTGACTTTTTAGTATATAATCCTTATAATTCAAGGTCTTAGGGGAAAAAATCGGCGCCATATGCTTGTGTCTGTGGACCATTGGACAAAACCAGGGACCGAGATTTTTCAATTGTATGGTAATGGCGCTGGTTTGACAGAGTCTCTGGCTCTTGAATTTCCAATGCCACAGATGGAACGACTGCTCTGGGGAAGAGGCAGGAAAGTGCCGGAGACATTGTATGATATACTTTCCGCCGGATGGATGTTCTAAAATCTTCTTTTTAAGTAGTCATTTTTCCCCGATTGATTATGAAAATGGTATTCAATAGAGTTCTCTATGCAATTCTTCTTCTCTGTGGAATTGTCATTCTCAATTTTTCACTCTTTTTTTTAAGTCCGGGTGACCCGACAAACTTGTATTTTGGTCCGAAGGTCAAGCGACAAAATTTAGAGACACTCAGACATCAAATGGGTGTCGATCAACCATGGAGCAAACAATTTCAGGAATGGGGCCGTCATGCCCTCAAAGGAGATTTAGGCTATTCATGGGCAAAACACAGGCCCGTAAGAGATATCCTGATGGAAGCCATTCCAGCGACGCTTCAATTAACGATGTTGGCGTTGCTGATCAATCTGACTGCCGGCTGTATCCTCGGTATTCTGACGGGTGTTTATTCAAGAAAGTGGTTTGGTAAGATCATAGATTACTTAAGTTTATCAGCATATTCGGTTCCAATATTTTTATTTGCTATTTTATTCATCTATTTTTTCAGTTTAAAGCTGCGTTTGCTTCCAGCCTCGGGTATGAGTTCTCTTATTGCTGGAGATTTTGGATTTTGGGAAAATCTCTGGGACCGTATACGTCACCTTATTCTGCCAGTTTCGATTCTAGGATTGATGGGTGCGGCAGCGACTTCACGCTTTGTACAGGGCCATATGAAATCTGTTCTTAGACAGGATTATATCCGTCTGGCTTTTGCCAAGGGACTTCCCAAAAGTAGAGTGTATGTGTCCCATGCTTTTAAGAATGCCCTCATCCCGGTCGTGACATTACTCGGTATTTACTTCCCATTTCTATTGGGGAGTGCTCTGGTGGTTGAGGTGATATTTGCCTGGCCCGGCATGGGTCGGGTCACCTATGAGGCAATATTCTCAAAGGATTATCCCGTCATCATGGCCGTAAATTTGATTGCGGGTCTATTGGTAATTACTGGTAATTTAATATCAGATTTACTCTATCGATTTATAGATCCGAGAATTCGAGTCAAATGAAATTATTCAGGTTTAAAGGAAATCGGCAAATTTGGGTGGGATTGATGGTATTGGGCTCGATGATTATTTTGACGATACTGTCACCCTTGATTACCCGATATGATCCTAACGCTCAGGTTGAACCGGCTCTGAGTCGTTACCAGAGCCCCTCATGGGAACATTGGTTCGGTACCGACCAGTTTGGTCGTGATGTATTCAGCCGTGTGCTATTTGGAGGAAGAATCTCTCTCATTATTGCGGTAAGTGTGGTTTTCTTGTCGGTTATGATTGGCGTTTGTTATGGTGCTGTTTCAGGATATTTCGGTGGTCTGGTGGATCAAATTCTAATGAGGTTCGTCGATCTGTTTTTATCGTTTCCTGTCATTTTTTTAGTTGTGACCTGTATGGCGCTTTTTGGCTCGGGGATATCTCTGTTGATCGTTGTTCTTACGTTGACGGGTTGGCTGGATATTGCACGACTGATACGAGCCGAGGTCAATGCATTGAAACAGCGTCCCTTTATTCTAAAAGCACGAGCTGCCGGTCTTAGAACCTTAAGGATTATTGGAAGACATTTAATCCCCAATGTGGTCATCACAATGATTGCAATCGCTGTCATACGGGTTGCAGATATTATTTTAATTGAAACGGCTTTAAGTTTCATCGGATTGGGTGTACAACCGCCGACAGCAAGCTGGGGTTCTGTAATCAATGACGGCAGACTGGTTCTTACTTCAGCGTGGTGGGTCACTCTTTTTCCCGGTATGGCGATTATCTTAACCACCATGAGTTTATATGTGATTGGTGATGGAATAAAGGCGTTACACCATTGAAGACGTCGGCCTTACTGCTCAGCATCAAATCCCTGCAGACCCATTTTGTTAAGAGAGAGGGTATTGTCAAGGCCGTCGTTGATGTGGATCTGAACATTCATCAAGGCGAGACATTGGGTTTAGTCGGTGAATCAGGGAGCGGGAAGACCGTAATGGCTCTTTCCATTGTCAAACTCGTTCCTCGCCCGGGACGTATAGTCTCGGGAACGGTGGAGTACAAGGGCCGGAATATTACGAATTTATCAGAAAAGGAAATGTCTCGAATTCGAGGTAAAGATATCGGAATCATACTCCAGGATCCAGGGACCGCTCTAAATCCCGTGATGCCCGTTGGCGAACAAATATCTGAAGTGATACGGACCCACTTCTCAATGAAAAGAAAAGAGGCTAAACAGAAAACATACGAATTAATGAGAAAAGTCCAATTGCCCAATGTAGAGTACATTTACAAAGCCTATGCCCATCAACTGAGCGGTGGTTTAAAACAGCGAATTCTCATTGCCATCGCCCTGGCGTGTCGTCCTTCATTGTTAATAGCGGATGAGCCCACGACAGCTCTTGATGTTTCTATTCAGAGTCAAATTCTTTCTCTGCTTAAGGATTTAAAAAAGGAGTTTACAATTTCTCTGCTTCTCATCACTCATGATTTGAGCATCGTGTCAGAAATGGCCGATCGTGTCGCTGTGATGTATGCGGGTAGAATTGTCGAACAGGCCGCTGTATATGATTTGTTTACGAATCCAATTCATCCTTATACCAAGGCGCTTTTAAATGCGGTCCCAAAGATTGATTTTTCACACTCGGAGAGGTCGGGTTCCATTGCTCCTCTTGAGGGGAGAGTCCCGGATATGATGAATTTACCCCACGGCTGCACATTTCATCCTCGGTGTCCTATAGGTGATGAATCTTGTCAAAAGGATTACCCTGGAAAGACCTTTTTAGATAATGGAAGGTACGTTACATGTTTTAAGAGCGGGGTGTGATATGATCAACCAGTTGGCAAATCATCGAATCATTTATTTTCTTATACTCATGCCGGTATACCTACTCATCATCATTCAGGTCTCGTGTCAGGCTGATAAGACTGCTGAGAAGAAGGGAGGAACTGTCGTCATCGGGATGAGAGGCGATTTTGATTCATTCAACGAACTCAATGCATCGGATTCCGATGCATTACAGGTGATCAATAATATGCTCTTTATGAGGTTAACCAGATTGGATGAGAATTTTGAAATTGTGCCGCATTTAGCCCGATCCTGGGAATTTTCTGAAAATCATACTATTCTGACTTATCATCTAAGAGATGATGTCACCTGGACCGATGGAAACGGGACAACGGCTGAGGATGTCCTGTTTACCTTTGAAATGGCAGTGCATCCCAAGGTGGCTTATCCAGCAGCCAGTCGTTTTGATCTTACAGAGCGTGTTGAAGTCATAGATCCATATACTATTCGGTTCTATTTTAAAAAGGCCTACCCGGATGCCCTCTTCGATACTCAAATTCCAATTCTACCGAAACACATTTTTAAAGATATACCGCCTGAAAAAATATCTCAATCGGCATTCAATCGAAATCCGATTGGAAATGGTCCTTTTAGGATGGTGGAGTGGATGGCCAATCGTCACGTGATTTTCGAATTCAATGCCCAATTTGCATTGGGAAGACCCCCTATCGACAGGGTGATATTTTCAATTATCCCTGATGAATCGGTACTGGCGACCAATCTCATCACTGCAACCATTGATATTGCACCCTCCCTGTCGTCGCAGGATTATAAAAGAATACAGACCATTGAATCCTTGCAGGGACTCAGGTATGATGGCCGGGGCTATACGTTCATTGCCTGGAATCAGGCCAGATCCTTGTTTACGAAAGGCGTTTGCCGAGCCCTGACCCATGCTATTGATAAGAATGAAATCATTGCGACACTTTTAGAGGGATTTGGCAAATCGGCCAAGGGTCCCCTCTTACCCTTTGTTTGGGCCTATGATGAGAACTTAGAGGATCTTCAATTTGATCCGACGTTATCCGGGAGCATGCTTAAGGATGAAGGATGGGAAGACACCGATGGAGATGGTTTCCTGGATAGAGGGAATAAAAAGTTCGAATTTACTATAAAAACAAATACCGGCAGTCAATTGCGTAAGGATGTGGCCGTGATGATCCAGGCCCAGTTAAAAAATATCGGGATCAAGGCCAACGTTCAGATTGTTGAATTTAATTTACTCCTGGATCAGGTATTTGGTGACAAAGATTTTGATGCCTTTGTATCCACATGGGAGGCTGATTTTACAGTGAATCCAACAGATTTATTCCATTCAAAAGCAATTCTCAACGGATATAATTTTGTTTCTTATCGGAATCCAAAGATCGATACCCTGTTGGAAAAGGGGAGGGCGATTTCGAACCAACGGAAAGCAAAGGCCTGTTGGGATGAATTCCAAAAAATAATTATTGAAGACTGCCCATATACCTTTCTTTTCATAACAGACAAGTTGGCCGGATTCAATAAAAAGGTCGAGGGAGTAAAAATGGATGCGAGAGGTTTTCTTACAAACATATGGGAATGGCAGATTCATCAGGGTGAATAATAAATAAGAATATCTGGCTAAAAATGAATAAAGAAAAAGAGACAACGCCGTTTAAAGTTTTGCTTTTTTCTAATCCTCAAAAGCAGGCACTATTGGATGTCATAGAATGGGGAGGTGTGGAGTGCGAGTTTATTAATGCTCAGAAGGAAGAGAAGGCCCATGCCATTATTACCAAAGATAATCCAGACGTGATTCTTGTGGACTTTGATCGAGCCGGTTTTCGACCTCTGTCATTCGTGGATCAATTGATAGCAAAACATAAGAATCTGGTGATTATTGGATTAACAGAAAAAAGTCCTATGGACATCGTGGTAAAAGCTATAAAAATGGGCGCTCATGATGTCATTCATACGACGGAGAATCCTTATAAACTCCAGCAGGAATTATCCAAATTAATCGAGAACAGGAAAAGTTATGAAAAATGGGTCGTCCTTCACGAAAAACAAAAGGAAAAATTTGATTTTCATAATATTGTGGGTCGGTGTTCCGGGATGCACCGTATTTTTAAAATCATATTAAAAATTGCACGACAAAAATGGGTCACAGTACTGATCCGCGGTGAAACCGGAACAGGTAAGGAACTCATTGCGAGGGCCATTCACTACAAGGGTGAGAATTCGTTTCGTCCCTTTATCGAAATCAATTGTAATGCCCTGCCCGAGAATTTACTGGAATCGGAACTCTTTGGTTACGAGAAAGGTGCCTTCACCGATGCCAAAACCCAGAAGAAGGGGCTTTTCGAAATGGCCAATGACGGCACGCTGTTCTTGGATGAGATTGGAGAAATCACGCCTGCAATTCAAATGAAACTTCTGAGAGCATTGGAAGAGAAGCAAATTCGACGGTTAGGTGGAACTCAGAATATGTATATTAATACCCGGATTATTGCTGCAACGAATAGAGATCTGCGGGCTGCCATCAAGGAGGGGAGTTTTCGTAGCGATTTGTATTATCGATTGAATGTGATTTCCATTCAAATTCCGCCTTTACGCGAACGACAGGAGGATGTGATACTGCTGGCTCGAACTTTCTTAGGGCGATATGCTGAGGATTATGGGAGTTCATTACGTACGTTTACACCGGAAGCCGAAGCGGTGTTGGGAGAATATCACTGGCCTGGCAATGTACGGGAATTGAAGCATACCATTGAACGCATTGTCCTGTTAAACGATGGTAAAAAAGTTGGGAGAGAGATTTTGGAGGAGTCTATTGAATCGGAAATACCCCTTGTCATGTCGGGAGACACACAAACAAGCAATTCGAATATAGAAACTTTGCTTCACGGAATGAGTTTGGATGAAGGAGAAAAGATACTCATCCAAACGACTCTGGAAAAAACCGGCTGGAATAAACGCAGAACATGCACTATTCTGAATGTCTCCAGACCCCGCCTGGATAGAAAGATACAGAAATACAATCTAATGCCACACGAATCCCATTGAGATCCCGCTTTTATTTAATATCGTCCTGTATTGTAACGTTTTGTTGCTTTAACTAAAAATATTCCTAAAAAGGCATCGTTTCGTTACATCGCCAGGTAGAAAAACAATATCATATGCAAAGCTATAATATCAATGATAATAAATTGTTGCGATTCCTTTTATGGGTCAGATTACTTAATGGCACAAATTTTGTATAAAAATGCCCTACCTGCCGACACAAATAATATGTGGAAGAAATGTGAATAAAGCCATTCGCAGTAACAAAGCCATTAGTATTAATGAGAAAGAAAAATTAGCCATAGGGGAAGGAAACCAAACAAATGAAAGGTAGGAAACCATTCAGTAGCCTAGTCATGGCATTTTTAATTATCGTTGCCATGATCACCTTGATGTCCGGGTGCGACAATCAATCTCCAGGGATTGTTTCACCTGACAAAGTTTATTATGAAAATAAACGAGTTTAAGGTTTAGCTTGGAGAAATGAGGAAATTATGCCTACTAAGAACGTAAACGAAGCATTCATGTTGGAAAAAATAAATGAATATGTGGCTCAAGTGAATCCTGATGACAGGAATTGGTTCGGGACCCTGGAAAATTTGGAATCTTTTATTTTTCAAAACATAGAAGAAGACGAGCGGGATATTCAGATCAAGATTAACTTTTTTGAAAAGTCGATAGAGGACATGAAGAAAAAGTTATCATCTTCCCTATCAAAATTCCAGGAAATTCATATGGAAATGCGGATGGCTCAGTGTTTTGAAAAATTCGGTGCCTGGGATAAAGCCTTATCCGCCTATCAGAAAATTTTAATACTTTGCCGTGCTGATGTATTTGCTCTTTTGAAGTCGGAAGCCATTAGATATATGGGCCATATTTATCTGATGAGAAATCAATGGGAAAAGGCTTTCGACTCATATCAAATAAGTTGGAAACTATGTCAAGCAAAGGGTGATCAGGAGGGTGAGGCATATGCTTACAGTAGTATTGGAATTGTGAATTTCGAACAAGGTAAATACAGTTTGGCATCGAAATACTGGGAGAAAGGGCTTGAACTGGCCGAGAGATTGAATGAAACAAAGCTCATCGCCCAAATAAACAATAACTTAGGTGCAATGACGAGTATTCTTGGCAATTGGGGAAAAGCCCTGACATATTACGAGAAAAGTGCGAGTTTGTTTGAAAGGAGTGGCGAATATAGGGGGTTGGCCGAAACCTATCACAACATGGCGATGACATATGCAGATGCGGAACGCTGGTCTGCTTCGAGCAGATATTATGAAAAAAGTTGTGAGATCGCCAAGGAGATTGGGGACGTACGGTTGCAGGCTATGGTAAAACTCAATCGCGTCGAATTATACATATCAATTGGTGATTATTGTGTTGGATTGGCTTTATGCAATCAGGCGTTGCTAACATTCCAACAGCTTAACGATCATTTAGGGGAGGCAGAAACGTATAAATTTCTTGGTATACTATATGCAAAAAAAGGAGAATGGTATTCGGCCGGCACCTATTTCAATGACAGTATTTATCTTGCAAAGAAACACAATAGCCCACTTCTCCAGGGGGAAGCCCATTTTGAAAATGGTAAGATGCAAAAACAAAATGGTAACACAGGGGAAGCAAACAAACATTTTAAAGTTGCATTAACTTTATTTGAAAGGCTTCAAGCAAAGAAGGATATTGAGAAAGTAAAACGAGAACTGACTTCCATAGAACCTTAAATCATTATTGAATCATTATGAACTTAGATCAGAAAGAGCGATTGCTCTCAATAGTATTAAATGAAATAAACGACGCTGTGATCGCGACGGAAGTGAATGATTGCGTCACATTCATGAATCCGATTGCCGAGGCTTTGACAGGATGGAAATTCGAGAAAGGTGAAGGGCAACAATTGAATAAGATTTTCAATATCACAAGAAATGATTTGAAAACCAAAATGCATAGTCAGATTGAGGAGGAGGGAGGAATAGACTATCCTATCGATTCATCAGAGGAAACACATTTGGTCAATAAGGATGGAAATAAAGTACCTGTTGATATCCATGTCACTCCAATCATGAATCACGAGAATAGGGTGTCGGGTCGGGTGATCATTTTTCGGGATATCAGCGAACAAAAACGAATGGAGGAGGAAAAGAAAAGAATTCAAGCTCAGCTGATTCATGCACAGAAGTTGAGTGCTCTCGGAAAATTGATAGGTGGCGTTGCCCATGATTTTAATAACCTGATTACTATTATTCAGATCGTTGCTCAGATGAGTATCGAGCAGATAGGTGAAAAGGGCTCTCCCTCACCTGACGACTTACGACAAATACAGAATGCTGCAGAGCGTGCTGCTAAACTTACTCGTCAGTTGTTGATTTACAGCCGCACACAGTCAAAGCGTTTGACTTCATTCAATATCAATACAACGATTGAGTCCTTACTGGAAATGCTCCATCGCCTCATTGGTATGAACATCACAGTTAACACATGTTTAAAGCCTGACATTTGGTCAATTCTTGCGAATGAAGGGCATATAGAACAGGTGATCATGAACCTTATTATTAACGCCCGGGATGCCATGCCGGATGGCGGAGAAATCACCGTCCGGACGGAAAACGTCATACTCAGTGAAGACGATCTAAACTCTTACTCCCCGATGCAACCTGGAAAATATGTTTGTTTATCCATAATAGATACAGGGATAGGCATGAATATCCAAACCAGGCGGCGTATCTTTGATTCATACTTCAGTAATAAAAAGAAAGGAACAGGTATAGGGCTATCTGTTGTTTATGACATTGTCCAAGGACTTAGAGGCTCCATAAATGTACAAAGTGAGGAGGGAAAAGGGTCTACTTTTCAAGTTTATCTTCCCGTAGATTCGAGAAAATCCAAAAAATATGAAAATCAAGAAGAATCCACAACAGGGCTACAGGGTGATGAAGAACGGATTCTCTTAGTGGAAGATGAAGATACTTTGTGTCGTTCTTTGGCTCGTATACTCAGACAAAATGGGTACAATGTCTACACGGCATCGAATATGAAAGAAGCACTCAATATATATGAAAGAGAGGGGCAGGCATTTCATCTCGTTTTAAGTGATATTGTCCTGCCCGATGGAAACGGACTGGATTTAATTGATCGACTTCGGTTGCTAAGACCCGAACTTCGTGTCCTTTTGAGTAGTGGTTATTCAGATAGCAAATGGTATTGGGCTGAAATACGAAAAAGAGGTCTCCCAGTGTTGGATAAACCGTTTTCTATACCCAATTTATTGAAAACTGTGAAAGAAACTATTCAAATTCAAAATGAGCAGGCCACGAACATATGAGTAAGTATAACTGTACAGAAGAGTAAGGTTGGCGATGAAATCGATACTTGTAGTTGATGATGAAAAAGTGATGTTAGAGGTTCTTTGGCGCACTCTCACACGGCTTGGTTATAAGATAGCTCTTTCGGATTCATGGAAATCGGCTCTTGATCTATTTTCCAGGGAAAAATTTGATCTCGTTCTTATGGATGTTCTCATGCCTCAAATGAATGGTTACATGATAGCCAGTCGGATGAGGCAATTGAAACCAAACCAAAGGATCGTGATGTTAACCGGACTTTGTGCGGATACGGCGATGGCTTATAACTACTCAACGAGGGTCAATGTCAATGATTTATTGCTGAAACCGTTTACATTTGAAAAACTGAAATCAGTCATTACGAATGCATTAAGCAGAAATCAGTAGTGAAAATGTGTATCCATCTCCGAATTTTGATCATACCTCAAAAATCTCTTGAATACAAATTTTTCTTCGATTCTAACAATATTTAAATTAAAAAAATTTTTATATTATTAGAGACATCGGTTGGTGAACCGGAGGCCCGGAGGGGTGGAAAAGCGGTGAAGTATTACAAGTTGACCGATGAGGGTCTTGAGGCACTTGCTGAAGTGAAGTCCGTTCATGATGTGATGTGGAAGGGCATAAAGAAATTGGCCCTTGGGAGGTAATTCGTCCATGCAGAGAAATCGTGTGAATCCTCCAAGGCTTGCAGTCCGGATATTGAAGCATGTGCTGCCCAAGCATGATTCTGAGTTTCTTTTAGGAGATTTTGAAGCCGTCTATCTATCGGAATTCGCGGAAAAAGGAAGAGGATCCGCATGGATATGGTACTGGCACCAATTGTGTAAAACAATTCCCGGGTTCATCATACATCGTACTTTTTGGAGAGCAATGATGCTGATAAACACCCTGAAAGTCGCAATCCGAAACATCAAGAAACACAAAGTATATTCATTCATCAATATTGCGGGCCTCGCCCTGGGTATGGCATGCTGTATTCTTATTTTTCTATGGGTAGAGGACGAATTGAGCTACGACCGTTTTCATACAAAGGGAAACCGGATACATCGTGTCGTCCAGGAATCCCATGAAGCGAATCAGGTGACTCAGCGGCCGGGCACATCCTGCCTTCTGGGGCAGGCTCTGGAAGGAGACCTGCCGGAGGTTCAGGACAATGTGACATTGAACATGGTTACCGGATACTGGACCGTTAAATATGAAGATCAATTTATAGAAAATGTTCACATCTGTTTAGCTACCGAATCCTTTTTTGAACTTTTTGATTTTCCTGTGATAAAGGGAGATCCATCCACTGCTCTTTCAGACAACCATTCAGTCATCATCACGGAGGCAATGGCCAAAAGGGTATTTGGCAACGACGATTCGATGGGGAAAACAATCCAGATCAATCGCAGTGATTATCAAATAACGGGTATTCTTCAGGATGTGCCCCAAAATTCCCACCTTAAATTCGATTGTATTATTTCAATTCATTTTTTGATAAATCACCCAGCTTTGGCGAGTTGGAATTACAATGGCTTTACGACTTATCTTTTGATACAGGAAGGTACAGATATTGACCGTATTAATAGTAAAATGACCGAGGTGAGGAAGAAGCGGGATCCGAAATTTAATGGTAAGCTTTTTCTTCAGCCGTTAAAAAAGATACACTTACATTCCATGCAACACCAGTATGATGATGCGGAGCGGGGTGAATATCGCTATGTAGTGATTTTTTCGGTACTGGCACTGTTCATTCTCATCATTGCTTGTATCAACTTCATGAACCTGTCGACTGCCAGGGCAGCGAGTCGAGCCAAGGAAGTCGGCCTGCGTAAGGTGATTGGCGCCAGCCGCATGATGATGGTGAAACAATTTTTCGGTGAGTCGATCCTGCTTTCTTTTATCGCACTGGCCCTTGCCGTTTTCCTAGTCCTGTTATTTCTGCCTGTCCTGAATCAACTGACTGAAAAACAATTATCGATCGATTTGAACCACGCTTTCCTATTTGCTGTGATGGCTGTACTGCTCACTTTCATAACCGGATGTATTGCGGGAAGCTATCCGGCGATTTATCTATCCGCATTTCGGCCGGCCATTGTTTTAAAGAGAACATATCAATCCGGAACGAGACGTTCCGGGTTCCGCAGAATACTGGTCCTCTTTCAATTTTCTCTGTCGATCCTGTTGATCATCGCCACATCGGTTATTTATGGTCAGCTA
>Ga0114922_10000893_pt1 | contig 28445 bp, 28 predicted proteins | sample AartaG_FD_100975 | JGI IMG/M metagenome (GOLD analysis project Ga0114922, IMG submission 100975) | Deep subsurface microbial communities from Aarhus Bay to uncover new lineages of life (NeLLi) - Aarhus_00045 metaG | ecosystem: Environmental > Aquatic > Marine > Oceanic > Sediment | place... | reverse complement strand
TTCAAAGTTTGTGCTTCACTAATCCAAGTTTCAATTTGTTCAACTTTAGGTATTTTTCTAATAACATCCGGTTGTTTCTTGTCAAACTCGATTATACTATCTAAAGTGTTCTTAGGATTTCGATAAGCTAGTTCTCTTGTAGAATCAATCCCAACTCTATTTAAAACTTCTGAATATTCAGGTCCAACGCCTTTGATTACCATTAACTCTGTATGGTCTTGCCATTTTTCAAGTAATTTTAAAGATATGCTAGTTGTTTCAGCAAGTTCTTTAATTTCGCTCCATTTTAACGGTATTAGGTCCTCCACATTTGCAATAGAAGCTTTCTCTAATTTTTTTGCATATTTGTCTCCAATTCCTTCAACTTCACTAATTTTCATGCTTATTCTTCTCGTTTTCTTAATCTAGTTTTTTAGTTTATGTAACATAAATATGAAATCCATGTTATAATATATTTGTTTCATTTTCATAAAAATATAAGATATAAGATTTCAAATTTGACTTATTGTAAACATAATTTTAAATAAAATATAATGTAATCAAATTTAATTATAATTTAATTAATGTAGGCATTAAAAATGAGTGAAGAGAAATTAACATTAAAAAAGAAGTTCCTTTTTGGGCTTAGCGCATTTCCGGATCAGCTTACTTATCAAATCTTTCAATTCTTGATTTTTACCTTCTATTTTACAGTCGTTAAAATACCTTTAACCTTAATGATAATAACATACATAATTTGGGGTATCTGGAACGCTGTTAACGATCCCGTGCTCGGAGCAATTTCAGAAAGGACGAAGCATAGAGGAAAGTGGGGAAAAAGAAAGTTTTATCTCCTTATTTCGATAGTTCCATTGTGTTTGATGGTGATTTTAATGTTCTATGTACCTTTCAACACAAGCGAAAAAACACTAGAGTTTGTTTACTTCTTATTGACGATTATTATCTTCGAGTTCTTTTATACTATGTTTGATGTAAATGTAAACGCGCTATTCCCCGAAATGTTCCCAAATATGAAACAAAGAGCTGCTACTAATTTAATCATAAAAGCTGTGACTGTTGTAGCCCTAATTTTAAGCTCTCTAATTCCATTAATATTCATATCGGATTATGTTCCAGAGAACGATTTACAAATCCCAGACATCAAAAACGAATATTTAATGATGGCGATCGTGATAGGAATTTTTACGCTTATATTCTCAATTCCGTTTCTTTTGAAAGGTATCGAAGAGAGAGTAGAGAGAGCCGAAGAGTTTCAAAAAAGACCAACGTTTATCCAATCGATGAAAATTACTCTGACAAATAAAACATTTGTAAAATTTGTGGTAGCAAACACAGCGGTTTGGTATTGTTTTAGCATTTTACCTATGATTATCCCCATTTACGCTGAATTCGTAATAGGCGGTTCTCTTTTTGCAGGAGGGGGGTCTCTTATAGTCGGGGTAGCGTTAATGTTGGCTTTTGTTATAGCAGCGCTTGTAATGCCAATTCATAGAAAACTTGGTTTCAAATACGGAATGCGAAAAGCTTTTATGATAACATTAGTAGTTTGGATCGGTACACTGTTTCCGTTTTTATTTATAACTGGAGAAGATTTTCAAATCGCATTTATTATTCTTATTGCACTTCAAGGATTTCCATTATCTGGAGCTTTGTTTTATGTAGACATTTTACATGCTGATGTTATAGATGAAGACGCAGTTAAATTTGGTGTTAAGCGATCAGCGAGCTATTATGGAATTAACGCATTTATTCATCGAATCTCAATAATCTTGGTCATTTTAACCATTGGACTCATGTTCGGAAATATAGGTTGGGACAAGCAATTTGATCCCTTGCCTTCAGATCCACTTTTGGTCGTATTAGGTTTAAAAGCCATAATGGTTATCTTTCCAAGTATTGCGCTTGTTATTGGACTTCTAGCCATGAGATCTTATGGTTTACATGGAGAGAGACTCAAGGAAATGAGAGAAAAATTGAAAGAACATCCAGAATTAGTATAATTTATTCATAATTTTTTTTTTATAGTTTCTTCAACTAAGTGTTTGCGATGATTATAGATAGATTTATAAAATATCGCGTTGAAATCATTATAAATGGTGAAATAGAATGGGTAAAGGTAAAGGTATCGCAGGAATAATATTATTTTCTATATTCACAATGATGGCAATAGCTGTGAGATTTTCGTTAGAACCAGATTTTCCATTACAAGCAGCAGCAAATATTAACTTTATAACGTTTCTTCTAATGGTGGTGACGAGTCTTTTAATTCCCGGAATTTTATGTTTAAAGGAAATTAAAATAAAACAAGGATTTATCTATTTATATTCAATTCTTCCAACTACTCTACTTTGGATTATATTATATACTTTCTTAGTTAGTGTATTATCACCTTTAACATTTATGAGCACTTACTTGGAGTTTATGGGGCTTGGATTTGGATTATCAATCCTTTTAGGACATATTATAGCTGGTTTTGCTTACTTAGGGATTCAGTTTTAATCTCAAATTAATTTTTTTTATTTTATTTTAATACTACTCCAAAAATTTGTTTGGAAGATAATTATTTAATTATTTTAACTATTTTAGTTATCAATCATCAAACAAAAGTAAAAAGAAACGGAAATGGCAGACGTAAATGTAATATTTTTACTATCAATCTTAATCGTCGTAATCGGTTTTATACTTAAAAGACTTAAAGTTCTAAAAGAAACTGATGGAGATACAATTTCGAGATTAATTTTTAATGTTACTCTTCCAGCAGTAATATTTAAATTTGCTACAACCATTCAATTTGATTTTTCATTAATTCTGCTACCTGTAATGGGGATACTTTTTGGCTTTTTAATAGCTTTTGTTGCATTCTTAATTTTCCGAAAAGAACCTTCTAAATTAAAAGGTGTTATGATTATGACAACAATGGGATTTAGCGTTGGCAATTTCTTTTTTCCATTAGTAGAAGGTATTTGGGGCCAACAAGGTATGCAGTACGTAGCTCTTTTTGATTTGGGAAACGCATTTACCTTATTCGTGACTTGCTATCTCCTATCTGTAATCTATTCCCCCCAAAATCAAGATTATTCTGTGAAGATCAATTATAAACTCATATTAAAACGAGTAATCAGATCGGGGCCTTTATTAAGCTATTTTGTTGCGATACTAATTAATGTCTCTGGAATAGTTATTCCAAATTTCTTTTCAGAATTCATAGATATTTTGGCGAGAGCCAATACTGCTTTAGCGTGGTTATTGTTAGGTGTTTTTCTTCACCTTAAATTTGACAAAAAAGAATGGATTTCAATTATAAAAGTCCTAGTAATAAGATATAGCGTTGGATTGTTGGTAGGGTTATGTTTATTTTTCTTTTTACCGCAAAGTATATTCAGCCCACTTTTCAGATTGATAATTTGTCTCTCCTTGATTCTTCCGATGGGACTTTCCGTTATTATTTTTTCTGTAGAAAATGGACATAATCAAAAATTTGCCACCATGATAGCAAATCTTACAATTCTGATTAGTTTTGGTCTCATCTGGGTCTTAATTATAGTTTTAAATGGTTAAGTTAAAAGGATTTATTTCTTTTTTCTCCAGATTTAATGACATTTCTTGTTTTAATACCGAGAATTTTGAAATGGTTTCATTATGAGTATTTACTCATTAACCAAGATTTGAGCTCTTCGAAGACTTTATCAGTAAACTCAATAGCATGCTTAGCACCAGGCATAATGTAAAATTTTTTATCTTTACTAGGGATTTCGTCAAGTAGCGATTTAGCTGATTCTACAGAGAATAATTCGTCGTGCTCTCCTACACCGAGAATTACTGGACATTGAATATCTTTTGGAAGCTTTAAATCTTGAAAATTTACTAACTTCATGAAGCGTAATGTATAGTGAAAATTGAATAAGGGATCGTCTAAACCTAAAATTCCTTCTCGATAATAGTGTATGACCGGTTTACTTGGTCTGAAGATTGCACTTGCAAGTATTTTTAATTTTTGTCCTAACGATCGCTCTTTATATACTCCTGGGTTGACAGTTTTACCAGCGCTCAATAAAATTAATCCGTCGATTTTTTCTTGACTATTCGTCTTTGCTATTAAAGCAGTAAGAACGCCTAAACTATGTCCGAGAATTAATAGAACATCGAATCTTTTCTTTAGAAATGCCACAGTTTCCACAAGATCGCATATTAATCTCTCTTTATTAGGATAATCACCTCTGTTTCCATCAGATAATCCATGTCCTCTTAGATCTAATCCAAATCCTGTGAAACCTATTTTCGAGATTGCTTTGCCAAACAGATCATAGGGGCCGCTATAGGCAGTAATCCCGTGCAATATGAGGATTGCCTTATCCGATGGATTCTGAGATTCCCATTTTCTTAAAAATAATATTTTTCCATCAGAAGTATTAACTAAGTCGAAAGGTTCTTTAAATTGTTCTCTTAATTTCTTTACATCAATTACCATGAATACCACTTAATTTAATTAATAGACTTTTACTTTATTTAAATAATTTTAAAAGTATATATATTTCTGTAATATTTATAATTTTATGGAGAAAACCGCAAATACAACAAAATCGACTAGAGATTTTATAATTGTTCATCTTATCTTCACAGGTCTATGTTTTGCTGTTTTAATACTACCGATCCCTCTTGCGATTGGAATTAAGTTGTTTATACTAGTAGTTAGTTATAATTTGATGATTCCACTAGTAGGACTGTTCCGAAAATACAACGATTGGGTAAAATTATGGATATTTGTGTTTCTAATAAGTTTATTCCAAATATTTCCAGATTGGTTCTTATCGGCTCAGTTAGGCGTATTAGTCTTTCCTGAAGATGGCTTTTTTAAAATTGGAACGGTCTCAGGATATATGGCAGGATTATGGGCAATTCCTTTGTTTTTACTCAGCTTTATTGGATTAAAGGTAAAAGAAATTTATTCCCCTCTTAAAAGTCTAATTGTCGTTGGACTTCTCTCGTTTGGTATTTTTGTTTTTGCCGAACAGACTATGTGGATGCTTCAATCGTGGTACCCTCAAAATGTCACTCTGTTTCTCGATCATTTAGCAATCTATATAATTATACCTGAAGTAATACTGGGATTAAGCACTTTTTACTATTTCGAAAAGACAAAATCTCAACATTACTTAATATTGATAATTACTACGTTTGGTGTAATGCTTTTATACCTAGGTAGTGCGTCGTTCTTCTACTTTTTATTCGAAAAAATCATTTTTATATAAAAAAAAGTGATAATTTAATATTTTAATTGAGTATTTTAAGCAAATCACAATATTTCAATGTCATTAACAGTCCATTGGTACATTTTCCAGTCCATTCTTGTTCTACTTGCTTCCATAATTCATTTTCACCCCATTTCCAGTTTGGATGTGAACCTCCATCTTCTCTCAATCGGTTTACCTCATTTTCTAATAGTTTGTATACCTTTTCAAAATATTTCTCAAAGAGATAGGAAGATTTTTCTGTAACAAACCACTGTATTTTGACATCCTCAAATCTTTGTTCCTCTAATAGATCAGTATTGTCTATGGTTCTATCTATCATCGTAAAGATTTTCTCCTGTAACTCTTCAGATACATTGGGTATGAGACGCTTAAGGCAGAGAAATTTGTAATGGACAAATCCTGTGAGTTTTGGGACTTGCTTAATAAAATTCTGTAAATCATTCAATAATTCATCAAGTAGCGATTGTGGGACGGATTTCCGGTATTTAAAGAGATAGCTTATGACTTCAATACTTGGGTTCGGCCAATCTTCAATCTCAGGGGGTATCAACTTTTCTATGTGCCACCATGGTGCATGTGGTAATTGACTTAGTTCTTTATTATGGGAATACCAGAAATTTTTTAGCGAGAACCCTTCTGGATAGCGTTGTGTTTCTTTAACAAGGTAAGAAATCGCCCGTTCAACCATTTTATCCGGTGTTGAAAGGTTTAATTTGTTTATATATTGTAAAGCTACGGTAGTAGCAAGAACTGAAGATTCTTTCATGCGAAGATCAGATTCTAGGGCTTTTCCAAAACCTCCATCTTCATTTTGATAACCTTTTAATATCTTAAGAACCTTATGGGGGGAACCATCATTGAATTCAAATTCAAAAAGAGCTATATCTAATGGTCTAGCTTTGGTTCTTATATACTGCCTCGCTTTGGCAAACTTGTTTGTGGGGGGCATAATATTCACGATAATAGTTATTAAAGAAGATTAAGTTTATAATTCTCCTAAAAATGATTTTATTGCCTTATTATACTCATTAGTTGCTTCGTATTGGATCATATGGCCGACTTTAGGAGTTAAAACTACTAATGTAGAGTTAGGAATTTGCTGGGCTATCGATTTTGATTCGTCTGGAAGTATAAAAATATCTTTATCCCCGGTTAATATCAAAGTGGGAGTACTAATATCTTTTAATTTATTTTTCACATCAAAGTTAGTTACAATAGATTCCATTGTTCGGAGTCCAACATACTCCTCGTTTTGAAGAGTTAAATCTACGAATTCTTTTATTAACTCCGTTTGTTCCTTCCTTGCTTTTCGTTGGAAACAGAGGCCGACAAAAATCTTTTCAATTGTTTCTCTATCTTTGAGAGACATTTCCCCCGATTTTAAATCTTTAACGTACTGGACTAAACCGGGGTTATTAAGAATGGGTGCTGTTGACATTAAAATTAATCCTTCTAATCTTTTTGCTAAATCGGGATTTGTAGCGTAGATTAAACTAATCATGCCGCCCATCGAATGACCTACAAGGATAATTTTTTCATCGCCTATTATTTTTGAAAGCGTTTCCTCTAAATATTGTGTTAGTTCTGCTAATTCGTAAGATTCCGATTCTGGTTTATCGCTTTTTCCATGACCTAAATGGTCTATTGCGATCGCTCGATAGTTATCTGAGAATAATTCTACTTGTGCCTCAAATAACCAGGTAGAACCTAAAAAACCATGGATAAACACTAAATTCTTCCCTTCGCCTTTTTCTATATAGTGAATCTTATACCCTTTGTCAAGTTCTATATATGGCATAATAATCGTATTATCCTTGATTATATTTATAATTTAAGAATAACCTTTCAGAATAGTACAATTTTTTTTAAGATTACATGTATTAACAATACTAATAAGAATAAATCTTTAGGAAATCTTATTTCAAGTTCATTTATACTACGTATATTTGAGGAGTTGATCGAAATTTTTAAAGCTATCAAAAACGCTCAAAAGTTAGTTTCTCGTGTCGCAAATATCACGCCTGTAATGTCGAGTAGAACATTAGATTCGATTACGGGTGCAAAGCGAGTACTGATAAAATGTGAAAATTTTCAGCGAACAGGATCGTTTAAGTTTAGAGGTGCATGGAACTGCATCAGTCATATCCCATCGGTTGAAAGAGAGAAAGGAATTATTGCGCATTCGTCCGGAAATTTTGCCCAAGCCGTTGCTTTAGTGGCTACTATCTTACAAATAAAAGCTACAATCGTCATGCCTAATAATGCTACTCCTTCTAAGATTCAAGCTACAAAAGGTTACGGGGCAGAAGTGGTTTTATGTGGAAATAATCCTGGTGATCGAGCTAAAACGGCAGAAGAATTAGTACAACAACATGATTATAGACTAGTGCACCCCTTTGATGATTATAACATTATTTTCGGAGCGGGCACAACCGCTTTTGAACTGATGACTTCCACGGCCCCTATTGATCTGTTACTCGTACCAATTGGTGGTGGTGGTTTAATTAGTGGATGTTCGATAGCAGCTAAAGGTTTAGATTCAAGAGTGAAAGTAATTGGTATCGAACCTCAAAACGCGGATGATGCATTTCGATCGTTCCAATTAGGTGAACGAGTCCCTGTAGAAAACCCCAATACAATAGCTGATGGGTTGAGAACCTCAGTTGGGGAAAAAACCTTCCCTATAATTAAAAAATACGTTGATGATATTATTACCGTGTCTGAAGAACAGATTATTGACGCGATGAGGTTCTATTGGGAGCGTATGAAACTCATAGTAGAACCTTCAGGAGCGGTACCCTTAGCAGGGTTATTATCCGATAATATTGATCAGTCAATGATCAAAAAAAAAAGAATTGGCATAATTATAAGTGGTGGAAATATCGATTTAACAGATTTTTTTGCTACTTTGAAGCAAAAAATTGTTTAACTAAGTCTAACGATGAAAAATTAAATTCAATCCTATTTCTCTATTAAAAAGACTAAAAGAAAATGAATTTAGTCATCAATGTTTGGAATGTCCCTAATACAATTAAAATCTCCATCCATGGTTTGGACAAGTAAATCAACGGCGTTATCAAACAGAGTCTCTAAAACTTTCTCTATTTTATTAAAATCATCTTCTTTTTGAAATTTTAGAGTAATAATCTGCGTTGCGTTATCGACATCTATCTCCATTGGGATTTCTTCTCTTAATCCACCATACATTTTTAACATCACGACGATTTCTTCGGAATCGGCAACAATTCCTTCAATATCTTTTTTTATAGTCATTAAAATTGTTAAATTTGACGCATTTACCGTAATATCTATCGCTTCTTGCAACATGCCCTTTAAACTTGGTATTATCTCTTCCATTATTTTCACCTAATTTTTCTCTTTTTTAATTATTGGAATATCAAGATAAGAAGAATTTACACTATTTCTTGAAATTGTTATAGTCGGTTTTCCTTCAGAAGGATATCGCAAGAATGTATCTTTATCGGCTCCAGCTATAGCAATTTTAATTTTGTGCCCTTTTTTAATGAGAACTGAAGTTACGTGAAACCCGAATTTGACTTCTGTAATTTCTCCCGGTATAAGAGGAGCAGAATCTTCTTTCTTATAACTATGGTATGGAATTAAAATTTTGTATGGGGGCTCTTTAGACAAAACTTTTCTATGAATAAGTCGAAATTGTCCATCAGTTATATAGGTAATATTCCCCTCTTCATCTATATCTTCAAAATAAGCAAAAACTGCCCCATCTTCGTGTGTCGACGCCAGATATAGGCACAAAATTATTTGTCCTGTAATCTCAGTGTCTTCTTCGAATGATTGGCTAGTGTAGCAAAGTAATTTCTCGTCGACTTTAGCTCTATTTTCGTAAGTTATTGGGAGCCCTAATAAAGCCCACCAGCGATTATTTCGTCCCGTAGTCGCCCGGAAATTAATTTTGTAAATATCCTCTCCGATATCATTCTCAGGCTTTTTTCTCGCTAAAGTAAATTTCTCGGAAAAATACCACTTCTGGTAATCATGTCCAATTGGAGGCCAGACATTAGATTTTTTCCATTGTTCTTCGACTAATGTATAATAATAAATAACTTGTCCTTGTATTCCACCACTATAAATGCATTTGTCAAAAAAATTCATCCAAGCATTTACCTTATCTTTAGGCGTAGGTGTTACTGAAGTTCGACTAGGGAAAAATTGATTTGCCGGTTCAACTGCTCCGTGGGTCCAATCGCCCAAAATTGCAATTTGGGGATTAGATAAATTCATGAAACGATGTATAATAGCATCACAATAACCAGAATCTAACCACGAACACCAAGCTAATACTGGTACGTTAGACCTTTCAATTTCATCTTTTCGATCAAAGATACTGAAATCATCAAATGAAGAACCATCTAGGATTTGATCATCCCTAAAATTTTCTGTTAAGGTATGTTCATAAACATACATATTAGCATCATGTTGTCCTAAAGCTTCATGAAAAAATTTTAAATCTTTATCTGACTTCACGGGTTTTACACCTTTCGTAAGCAACCAAGCTTCTGGCCTTATTTGTCTAAAAACTCTAGGGTTATTTAGATCTAAATTTTTACCAAGAAATGACCATAACTGAATAAAAGCGTTATCGAAACAGCCTCCTGGAAAGGCTACATCAGTGTATGGGTCCCAAAATCCGTGCCCCGGTATCACAGCTTTTATAGCTTGATGGTTGTTCCTAGCAAATAACTCAGCTGTAGTCCCCGTATATGAAATACCTTTGGAAACAACGTTTCCGTCAGACCAGGGTTGTTTAATAATCCAATCTGTAATATCGTAGCCGTCTTTTACTTCGTCTTCTGAAAATGGTGTAATTCTTGAACCAAAGGATGCTCCACATCCCCTGACATCGGTATAAATGAGCGCATAACCTCGACTAGTTACAACTTCAGGATTTGGGGCGTTGGTTGCCATACTATCAAGAATCCATCTGAAAGGAATTCGCAATTCCATGGCCCTCCAATACCTCGTTTGCGTTATAACTGCAGGAATTTTGCTATCTGGAGAAAGTCCCTTCGGAAGACAAATAGTAGCAGCAATTTTAACACCGTCTCTTACCGGTATGTATGTTGAATCAACTATGTATCCATCAGAGTATTTCTTTTCTGGAATCTCACCTAATTCTTTAAATGGGTTATTTTTTATTGCGTTTGGGTCTGTCATTTTTCTGTTCGCATTAATTTTTAATTTAATTTAATTTAGATGGTAGTGTTTTTAAAGTTTTTAGTAAGCTCATTAAGATTTATTAAATGTGATAAATTTTTCTAAAAAAACAAATACAACTTTGGTGGAAGAATTATTTTTTATGAAATAGAAGGTCAGCAAATCCCTCGAGTTACAACAGGAACATCACCGTTCTTAGGAGCTGCTCAATTTGGTAAAAACGCTCGAATATACCGTAAAAAATTCTTAAATGATAAAGAAGCCGTTTTAGAGATACTTGAGGCGTGTTATGAAGCAGGAGGGCGCGGAATAGAATTAGTGCCCGCGGGAAAAATTAGCGAAGCAGCAAAAATTATGACAGAAACTCATAACGACTTCATTATAACTGGATCCACCTTCCCAGGACCGGATCCATTTATCAATGAGTTAGCTAATCAGGATGCAAAAATTATTTTTGCTCATGGAATGGTTTCTGATAAGAAAGACGAGAAATTAGAAAATCTTATTGATGAGATTTAATCATTAGGAATAATACCAGGAGTTGCTGCTCATAATCCCGTTTCTACCTTGGAATATGTGTTCGAAAATCTACCTTCTGTGAAGGCGTTCTTAATTCCTTTCAACGCTCAAGGAATGTTTATGGGAGATCAAAAAAAGCTTGAGCAAATTGTAGATAGTCATAGGGACTATCATTTTATTGGAATGAAAACATTAGCAGCAGGTAAATTGGATTTAAATCAAGCTTACGATTACATTTCAGAACACAATATTTGTTGTGTTACTATTGGTATGGTTACTATTGAGGAGGCAAGGACTTCTACAGAAACCGCCTTAAAGGTACTTCAAACGTCTTAAGCTGAAAGATTACGATTTGCTTTTCTTTTAATCTAATTCTTTACCAAAACTCTTATAGATTAAAAATGCTGCAATCGTTGAGGTCTCTGGAACTATGAATATAAAGAAAAACCTAAAAATCTCGTTTGCAACCCAAGTGTTATAAAGGAATAGTGCAAAAACAACGGAGAGTTCTAAGAATACGGTTATTATAAACATGTTAATCCTGCGCCTTAGCTTAGCTCCTTCAAATATTTTAAGAAGCTTTAACGAATAGAATATTTGTGGTATGAGTAAGAAGATAACTAAAGAAACCCAAGAGAAGATGAGAAACGATAGGCTATATGTAGGTATCCAGGAAGTACTTGTATCATACTTTATCCCATCAAAATAATAGCCTATCCATAAAACAAATGTTGAAAAAATACCATAAAATGTAACAATTAAATGAAATTTCCATGTAGGAGTTTTATCATCAAGTTTAACAAGCACCCAACTAAAAATAACGAAAAAAGAATGGCCAAAAACGAAGAAATATATTCCAACTATGTAAAATAGGTATGCAAGGGGCGTATTAAAAAAGAAAATTGAGAATGTCGTAAGGAAATACGTGAGAGAAATAAATATAAAGAAACTACTTAGAGTATATGTTGCTCTATTTTTAGCTCGCTTCAGCAATTTATATGCAAAATAAGAACAATAAAAAATGGGCCATATCTGAAGAATAAATACAAGAATTATTCTCTGAGTAAGAAGGCTTTGAAGGAGCATTTTGGGATAAATTAATGATTTAGAGGAGTATATTTTAAAGTAAACATTTTTAGGATTAAAAAGAATTTGCTTTTAAAACTGAAGTCATTTTATGTAATAATGTATATAGGTTTATCTTAGGTCCTTCAACCATCCTAAGTTGGAAAAAGATGGTTATTTTTTTCAATCTAACTCCTTGCCAAAACTCTTATAGATCAAAAAAGCTGCTATAGTACCTAGAAGTGGAAAAATTAATGGATACATAAAACGGTAAATTGTATTTTCAATCCAAGCGTTATATAAAAAAATGGCAAAGATCATACTCAATCCAAGAAACACGCTCACAATATACAAATTAATCCTGCGTTTTAGTATTATTCCCTCAAACACTTTTACAAGCTTAAAGGAAAGATATATTTGCGGAATGATTACAAATATAAATAGAAGAGTCCAACTAATACTCAAAAATAACCAACTATATACAGGTATCCCTCCTGTAGTAGAATCCAACTTAATCCCCTTTAAGAAAAATCCTATCCAGAAAACAAAGGAGGATATGATTCCATAAAAGGTTATACCCGAGTAAAACTTCCACTTAGGAGCTCTGTTATCAAGCTTCACAAGAACCCATGTAAAAATAGGGAAAAGACTATAAGCGAAAAAGAAGAAATAAATACCAATTGTGAAAAACCAGTATGCAAAAGGAGTATTATTAAGTAAAATTGACAAAGAAGCAAGAGAAAATGAAATTGCAACTAATATAAAGATGCTACTTAGAGTATAAGTAGCACGATTTTTAGCTCGTTTCAGTAATTTATAAGTAAAATAAGAAGAATAAAATATCGGCCAAATTTGAACGATTAGCACAATAATTGCTCTTTGGTTAAGAGCACCTTGAAGAAGCATTTTGTCTATAGTGTATATTTTAAATAACTATACTTTAAAGTAAACTTTTTTTGAGTTATAAATAATTTGTTTTATTATTATTTTGAAAACACTTCGTATTTTAAAATTTCAGCTCTATAATATTTCCAAATCGTATCATACATCTTCTTTTGAAAGCGTTGACTGGTTAGATTTTTTGCAGGTACTTCCGATATTAAGTCATTAAGTGCTAGAATAATAGTTTCTGTGTACGTCTTAAATTTTTCTTTTATTTTCTCTTCTACCTTAATTCCCTCAGTATATTCTTTGATTATGTCATTTAACGAATCGCCTAAATTACTAATCGTCGGAATTATAAATTTTTCGTATTTCTTCCGAACACTTGTTCTTACATAGATTCTTGTTTGATTTTTGCCTTCTGCTTTAATTTTCTTCTTTTTTGCTGACCATTTAGGGTTAGGAATTTTTTTCCCTTCTTTTGATATTATATGTGATTTGCATAAAATGTTAATATGATCGTATCCTTTCGTTGAACTCTTGTAACCAAATTCTTGGTCAATTAAGTTCTTTAAGATTGGTTGTTCTATTCCATCATTCATAAGCAGAATCATAAATGTTTCAAATTCTCGCATCGTTAATTTTCTAATATTAAAGGAATCTTCATTTAGACGTGGGACTTTTGTAGTTAACTTGGGTAAGGAAGCTTCGTCATCTTTCATGATATAATTCCAATTTTTAAGTTATTCTTTCTAATCTCTTATCTAATTTAAAATCTAGAATTACTAAAATTTTAAAATGTGCAGAAAATAAAAAAGATTAATCATATAAAAATATATCCTTAAAGACGATAGATATTTCTTTTATATTGTGTGGGATTTTTATATAATCAAAGAATTGAGCTCCAGTATAAGAGTTACTAATATTATTTCTCCAATATTGAGGAGGCCCTTTAAATACACCACAAACTTTTCCCCATTTTTGGTGAATAAAGCTTATATCTTATACCAACGATATAATATTAAGAAAGTTTGACATTTTAATTAAGTTTAAGATTACAGATAAAAATCTAGGGTGGGGTTTAGGTTAAATTTTCTATTGAATAATCATTCTGATTATTTCAATAGATTGAGAGAATTTTTTGGGGGCAAAATTTTACTTTCATAAAACCTTTAAAATAACATCATCTAATGTTCGCTTAGGGACATGCATCTCGTTTCCTTCTTTCCAGTACTTGAAAGAATCCTCATAAGGTTCTATTTTGGATATTTCATCCGGATAACCTAAACTAATTACGTGTTTAATTTCGTAATTCTCAGGTATCTCAAGTAATGTCCTAATCTTTTTTCCATTAATATTACCCATCCAGCAACTTCCTATTCCAAAACTGACTGCTCCAAGTAAAATATTCTCAACAGCGGCTCCAACATCATAGTCAAAGTAAGATTTCTTAATATCGGTATTTACAAGAACGATAATATACGCCGTTGGTTCTCTTCCTTTTTCAGGTGTTCTTTCCTCCTTAGGAAGAGAGGATGCCCATCTTACTAATGGAAACATTTTATCTGTCATTGCGGGTTTTTCTACAATTACATATTCAACGCATTGTATATTACTACCTGCAGGTGCTATTCGAGCATAATCGATTAATTTTTTTAAAGTTTCGCTTGGAATAGGATCTTGCTTAAATCTTCTAATAGTTCTTCTTTTACATATTGCTTCTTCAATATCCATCTTTAGAACCTTTTTTATTATTCTAATCTTGATTGTACTACAGATTCTGCTATATCATAGAAAGCGTATTCTACGTTTTTTCCTGTCATAGCAGAGGTTTCAATATATTTTAGATTTAATTCCTTAGCTAATGCTAACGCTTCAACTAATTTAACTTTACGCACTTCAGTAAGATCAGTTTTGTTCCCAAAAATGTATCCAATCATTTGATGGTGATGTTTCTCCATGTTTTTCATCACGTCTTCGTACCAACTTTTAATATTGGTAAAGGAGCTTCTGTTCGTTAAATCAAAAATGAGTAATATAGCCTCTGAACCTTGATAAAAATGCCTTCTCATCGTTTGGAATTTGTTTTGGCCTGCAATGTCCCATAATATCGTTTCTATTACTTTATCATTGGCATTAATCATTTTTTCAGTGATACTAACTCCTAAAGTGGGAACATAAGTTCTTAGAAATGCGTTATCGGTAAAGCGTAAAATAGTAGAAGTTTTTCCGACTCCAGGATCACCTACCACTACGAGTTTGAATCGATAATCAACGATTTTTTCGTCTCTTATTATAATTTCTGGAAATTCTTTTGAAGATGGGTATGCAATTTCTTTGGCTCTAAAATCATCTAATAATTGACCTACACTGTCTCTTAGGTATTTAATTTCTTCAAAAATGTTTTCCTTCGTAGCATTCTGCTCCTCTAAATCAATGATTTTTCTTGTTGTTTCGTCAAATGGAGCTTTTAAATAGCTCATATATTTATAAAAGACAACATCATCGGCTTCTTGAAACAAAAAGGTGATTGCTGAACGCGCAAATCCTCCCCTTTTGCTTGTATCTTTTCTTTCTATATACCTTATTAAACCTTTAAGTTTTAAAGAAGGGAATGGAATTATTAATAACGAATCTGGGACAGAACCTTGGTCTCCTGTGAGAATAGTGACAGATTTAATAGCAACAAGCATTCTTATCGATTCGGGTAAATCTGGGGGAGTCCAATAGATTGGGTCTGGACCTAATTCGTCATGAATATCGGTATAAATTACAGCATCAATTAGTTTTTTCATTTCCTTTATTCTTCCAAATAGAAGTTTGTTAAATTCCCTTTATTCTCCTTTTAAAAGGTAATATATATGTAAAAAATTAAAAATATTTATATTTGAGTTTATAGAAATATAAGACAGAATTTTTAAATTTTTAAAATTACTAAAACAACTTTCTTTCAGTGGGTCCATCCTTTTATAGTTTCATTTAATATGTTCTTTAGTCACGAAAATGTAAAAATAAGTTGCAATTTTTAAATTTCGAATTATTTCTTAATTTAACAGGTTAACAGTAAATGGTGTAAGAATAAGCTATGTCAAATGGAGATATTGTATACGAATCAACTAAAAAGGCTCTTAATAACTTCGAAAACATCAAGGAATGCATTCAAGGCCTTTATGAAATTCTACAAATTACTCTTACTTCTGAAAACACATATTTCAATATGGGACAAGATAACATTGAAGCATTGTACGAAAATCTATTAGAACTAATGGTTAACGAATTAGGAACAGTAGAATTCATGAAAAAACTTAAAGGTGCTGAAGTCGATTTGGATTTACCTTTAGATAATTTATTAAAGTAATTACATCTCTTATTTTAGTACTTCCTTTGTTTCCATGTACCACAAATAAAGATCTAACTTATCCAAATCAAGCTTTACTTTATCTCCAATTTCTTTAAGAATGTTTTCAATTTCCAGATATTTCTTTTTTGTAAGGGTTTTAGGTTTCTCAATAATACAGTATTTCACTAGAAGATCGATAATATGAAAGTCTATAATTGCGTAATTTGGATAACTAATATTTCTTAAAAAATGGCTTGCTTCCTTGTAGCCTAAACCCTTAATATTTTTCACTATCCAATCTCTTAAATCACTTTCATCGATATCTGAAGCCAATTTACTCTCTAATTCTGATAAATAGGATCTAGCTTCAATAATATATTTAGCTCTAATGTTTGGAAAGCGATAGCCAAATTCTTTAAATCTTTTTTGTAAGTCTTCTTCAGAGCATGTTAAAAAACCATTATTTACCCGTTGTTGCACTTCTATGCATTTTTTAGCTCCACAGTTAGCCGTCATAATACAAAAACAAAGTTCTTTAAAGATTTCATCCAAACCAGATTTTAATACGGTAGAGAATTGGTTAATACGTTCATCTATAATATTTGAGATGTCACTATTTTTTAAGGATTCAATTGATTTTATGAGTTCTTTCATCTATTTTAAGAAAATATGGATGTTTTAAAAGTAAAACTCTTTAATTTAATAAGTTCAATTATTCATAAAATCTTTAACGAATGCTTGAAATACTATTATTATAGTTTTATTATATTTTTTATGAGGATAATGTAATTATGAAACGAGAAAGAATTATTGTTTTGGGCTCCCTTGCATTTGACTATACCATGAACTTCGAAGAAAATTTCGTGAATGCCGTGTCTATTGATCACGAGAAAGAAGAATACCAAAGTACTGTTACTGTTAATAGCCGAGTCCAGCAATTTGGTGGTACAGCCGGAAATATTGCATATAATCTTGGATTGCTTAATACAGCGACAGTCTTATTACTAGGTTCAGTAGGAAAAGATTTTATTTCTCTGGGCTATAAAGATCACATAACTAAATTCCCCAACATTGATTTGAATGTTGATATACAAGCTGATCTGTTTACAGCAGCGTGTTACATCGTAAACGATAAGAAATCTAATCAAATGATAATTTTTCATGGCGGTGCTTTAGATGAGAATAAGAACATAGATTTAAAGCTAAAGATTAAAGACTCAGAGCAATACGCCTACGCCATAAATTCAACCCAAAGTGTTGATGCGATGAAAAATTTCGCTAGCCAATTGACCGATTTAAATGTGCCGATGATATTTGATCCTGGACAAGTTACACCCTTATTTTCCAAAGATGATTTAGTGGAGATATTAGAAAAATCAGAAATATTAATTGGAAATAAATTTGAAATAAGTCAAGTAATCAAAAAGACAGGTTTAGATGAACAAGACATTCTTAAATACGTTAGCAGTATAATAAAAACGAAAGGCTCAGAAGGTTCAGAATTAATTTATAAAACATCCTCTGATGAGTTAAAGACTATAGAGATTCCTATTGGAATACCTGATGATAATATTGACCCAAACGGTGCTGGAGATGCCTATCGCGCAGGACTATTGACGGGGATAATTTTAAATATGAAACTCTTAGATTCTTGCAAATTAGGATCAATATTAGGCTCTTTAGTTGTTGAGACTAGCGGCCCCCAAACGCAAATCTATGATATCGCGAGAGTAAAAAAGCGATTTCAGAAAACTTACGGATATTTGCCCTCAGAATTAGAAGAACTCTAAAAACTTTTCCTTACGAACTTTCGCTCGTGATATATTATCCAAATATCACATAAAAAAATAAAACACCACTGCGAATTTTTAAACTGAACAAGGTAAGATTCGTTTTCCAAGCATATTAATTTAAATGACATCAATAAATCAACACGTACGATAATAATAACAAAAAACTAATAATCTCCTCTGATTTAAAAACAAATTCTAAGGTTATATAAGTAAGAATATGGTTTAAGAATAATGCTTATGTCAAACAACAACGATAATTACGAACTTGATTATTATCTAAGTATAATTGAACAGTTTCAAAATCAAGATGCAAACAGAGAAACAACCGAAATTTGGAAAAATAAATCGTTTATTCAACTGATGAAAGTATTGAAACGAACAAGAAACAAAGAGTTCGTGAAAAATGCCATTATCCTCATTCTTTCCCTTTTTGATAAACTGCCTCCCGATTTTTATTCAAGTAGGGGAATTCAAGTAAACTCGTTAACTAATAGCGAAAAGCTTTCTTATGTTAATCTCCTTAAATCAGAATTTGCAAACGATATTCCTAACTAAATATCGAGTAGAATAATTGTTTAATCCAGCGCTCTTTTCATTCTCTTTTTGGTTGAAGCTTGTAAAAAAATCTTCGAACTTATCATTCTTTCCTCTTACTTAAAACTTAAATTTATTAATTTTAGTTTTTATAAATTTTATAATTATTTTAATCAACAACAGGGGATATTATGAAAAAAGTTTCTAATAATTCACTTTTTAAAAAAAGACCAGCTCTAAAGTTGGGAAGTCTTATAATTGTAGTATCTATATTTCTTTCGAGTAGTTTTCTCATTCCAAGTTCCAATATTGTTTCAGAAATAAACAAAGACTTCAATAATGTCCCCCAAATACCATCAGTTGCAGATACTGATTCAGTCCTATTTGATGGACATGAAAACGCTTTAAATATAACAGACTATGGGAATTTATATGAATATGATCAAGAAATTTCTATGACTAATCAAGAAGAACTCAATTTAGATTTTTATCTTGACTCTGCTCATGAATGGAAAGCATTTAGGGTTGAAAATAAATTAGAAAATATTGTCGATAAAAGAAATTGGATAAATAATTCTGGTTTTCAATCACCTATTATTTATCGTGTATATGATACCTATGGTACGGCACCTAATTACGATAATAATCATAACCCTAACTGGGATAATCCTGAAGACCAAATTACAGTATCAGGAGCAAAGTATATCAGAGTTCATTTTTCTAGATTACAATTTGAATATGGTTATGATTGGATATACATCACAAATTCCACAGCAGCTGATTTTTATTATGTCAATAGTACCTCAGCAAATGTGTATAATTTCTACTCTCCTTGGATTTATGGAGACACAATAAAAATTGATTATGATTCAGATAACGGCGTTAATAACTATGGTTATAATATTGATTATTATGAATATATGAATTCAAGCTCGGATATAGATATCAACTCAGCCAATTGGGAATTTCTTTATCAAGAAGTTACTAATGGTTGGAACGATCATGGTTCTGGTGAGGTAGATAATGCTTCTGCTATGTACGTTGCGTTATACGGAGATTATGTTAGTGAATTAGAAGTAAGTTTTGATACAGGTTCTTATTCTGAATTGTTTCAAGAATTTACTATTGATAGTGGCCCATTTGTTGAAGCATATCTAAGCTTTGATTACTATTGCCAATATGCATTACCCACAAATGACCATTACATCTATGTAAAGGTAAATAATGAAAAAATCTTTAGTAAGGGAATGCTAGATATTTTTGATTTGGGTCAACGGAATTGGCTTTCATCTGGAAAGTTATATACTGATTCCTGGGATAATACGACAAATATATTTAAGGAAGGTTTAAAAAATTTTAATATTTCAGTAGGGTTTAGAATTGGCTCGGGCTACACATATACAAGTGGATGGGCCATTGAAGATGGCTTTACAAATGTAGTTTGGTTTGATAATATCTCTTTGGTTGTCACAACTAAAACAAACACTACTCAACCGGGAGTTGATTTAACTATTAATTCTCAGAGCCTACAAGATAGTTCAGATTGGGGCTCATCAAATCAAACAATTAATCAAATTTGGGATACAAACCCTATTACATTAACATTAAATACTACTTCACCTCACCTTGAATTTGATTTAGACACCGCGATATATGGAATTCACGAAACTAATTCACTAGTAGATAGAACTACTCTCGAAGGAGTATCTTACGAAATTCTAGAAAATGGATCAGTCTATTGGTATTTTTCACATAATTTCTTTAAACCGGGAGGTTATTCAGAATATGAAATTTTATTAAATAAACCTCTCAATTGGGAGTTTCTTTACGCTTTAGATCAACTTCTTATTCCATATTCTTTCGAATACGGGAATATAGGTGATTCCTTTTTAAAAATTAATAAATCAAATGATTTACTCCAAGGTTGGTGGTCCTTTAAAGCTACATCTCCTAATTACCTTGATATCGCAAACACAAAAATGTTTAAGCAAGGTGTGTGGACACACGCTAGCTTTAATACCGGTGAATCAACTCGTATAAAAACTCAAGTGAATTTCAGTGGAGAAATACCAAGTAATATTGAGTCAACAGATGTAAACTTAACGATATATGATCCCGAAGGAAACCAGTGGTATTCAGAATTGAATTCACCCCTTTCAAATGGGACGGTTTTCTTCTCGGAAATAACTTTTTCTGCCTTGAACACGATAGGCGGTCAATTTGATTACACTTTATTCTGGAGTAATGGTACAGCCTTAGGTGGCCTTAAATCGAACTTCATTGTAAACCACCAGAGTCAAATTAAGCTGCTAAAACCTGACGATGCTAAAATAGATATCAGAACCGACGGTTTTGTTGGCGATATCATTCCACTTAGAATTATTTTAACTGATCCCGAAAATAACTTATCAATTTCAAATGCGATTGTTTCTTATAATTGGACCGGGGGCTCTACTCTAAATTTCACTGAAGCGGCCATTGGAGTCTACGAGACTGTTCTTGACACTGCTGCTCTAGCTTCTAGAGGTTTATACGAGATTTTAATAAGTTCCTCTAAACTTGGATTTATAGAAAGTAATCTTACTCTGGAAATAAACTTAGGAGAGGAAACTAATCTACAAAGGCTTGAATCGGAGTACAATATAGAATTACACGCAAATAGTACAATCAAGTTTAAGTTTACGGACTTTAGTAACGATGGTATTAATGGAGCAACGGTCAACATTAGTGTAAATAATCCTTTACATTATTCAATTAATAACAGTGATGTTGGCATTTATGATATTGAATTTAGTACAGCTTATATTGATAACATAGGTATTTACCAGATTAATTTTAGCTTTTCTGCCACGGGATACGAACCTCAGTATTACGTATACCAATTTCAAATTGTAGAACAATCGGTGAATCTTTCCGTCTATATTAATTCGATTGGAATTCAGGACAATTCTCTGCACGAAGTTACTTATTATGATTTAATTAATATTTCTGCTAAAGCGATGTCAATTATAGATGAAGATTATATTTCGGGAGGAAATTTTACTTGGATTAGTGCATCGTACGACAAAAATTTAACAGAATTTGCAAATTATTGGTATAACTCTTCGATTGAATGTCTCCCAGAATTTTTTTCATCAGGAATCAATTTTATTTATTTGAGGTTCGAACATCCGAATTATCGAACGCAAACCTTTGGTTTCGAAATATTGATAGATCGAATTGAATTCGATGTTGATATAATTGGGCATGGGGATTCAAATCCTACTATAAATGCGGATATAGGGGGATCATTGTCAGTTGAAATAGAGCTATTGGATATTGAAACTAGTCAACCCATTGAAAATGCAACCGTTTTATACGAATGGACATATGGCGTTGGAGAATTAGTGGAAGTAGCGCCAGGTACGTATCAACTTTCAATAGGATTACCTGAAAACTTAGACGGAAACTTTATTTTTAACATCGTTATTTCGAAGGAGGGAACTATCTATAAAACAACACAATCCTCATTTCTTTTAGTAATAGGCGAACCGCAATTTCCTACTTTCGTGATTTGGATTATCATCATAATTTCTGCTCTGATAATTAGTGCTTTAGGCATAATGAGTTTGAGATCGTACGTGATTTTACCAAGGAGAAGGAGAAGAGAAGCAGAATTATTATCTAGAACTCAAAGATTTAAAGATATGCAAAACATCCAAGCAGTCGTCGCAATCCATAAAGACAGTGGAATTCCACTTTATACAAAAAGCTATTCAATCCTAGAAAAGCATAAAAAAGAAATTTTTTCGGGATTTATCCAAGCCATAATAACAGTTGGTGAAGAAATGGTTGGAAGAAAAGGGGAAGATGGCGAAATCACTCAAGTGAACGAAGAGGATGCTACTCGAACGATCTTAGAACTGGATTTTAAATATTTTTATTGTTTGATCTGTGATCGCCAAGATTTGCGCATTATTTTCATTCTCACCGAAAAAGCATCAGATCGACTAAAAACTCAAATTTCTGATTTGTCTTTAGGAGCAATGTTGGAACTTTCAGAACAAATAGGAAATTGGGATGGAGCTATTCATGAATTTGAAGTTAGATTCCCCCCAATTATTAATAAATACATAGAATTATCCTACAAAGAAAACTTTACGATAAACAACGCAGAATTCATAGCCAAAATAAGAAAAGAAAGCGAACTAAATTCCATGGAAACCAGGATTTTGAACGTTATCTATTCGATTGCTAAAAGTAAAAAAGAGTTTCACTTAGATACTATATTTGAACTTATTCACGAAAAAAATCAAAACGTAGTTATAGATGGCATAGAGACTTTGATAAAGAAGCAAGTTATTATACCATCAACAAAATAAAATCATAGCAATTTTTTATTTATTTTTTCTTAATGTAATTATGAGTAACACGAATGATTTTAGGTTTGAATGCGTACATTGTGGTAAATGTTGTGCAGATTTAAACACACTCGTTAATACTACTTATTTAGATATTCTTCGCATCAGAAAAGGCTTAAATCTGACTCAAAGTGAAGTTATTGAAATTTTAGGATTCTATGTATTTGATAAAAAGCCAACAATTAAAGAGATAGAACGAATGGTCGTTCCTCCTATTGAAACAGAAAGAGGTTTAGCATTCACGGGGTTGAAGAAAAAATCAAACGGTCTCTGTTACTTTTATAACAGTAAAAATAAGAGATGCTCAATCTACAATTTTAGACCTAACTTTTGTAGAACTTTTCCTTTTACCTTTAGTATTATTGTTAGCAAAGAAACATCAGATAAAAACGCGATTAAAGTTAAATACACTGAAAAAGGATTAGAATATTGTGCAGGAATCAGAGAAGAAGCACCAGTTATCGAGAAAGATACTTGGATCCAGATTGGTCAAAAAGTACTCCAAGATTTAGCTAAAAACACAGTTTTAATTCGAAAATGGAACGAAAGCGTTAAAAATGGGGAAATATTACCTTCGGTGCAAAATTTTATTTTAACGATATTTAATTTGGAAATTTAATTTTTACTCTCCTTTTTTCAAAAATATTGAGAGAGCGCTACCAACATCCAAAATAACATGCGTAATTCGATTTTAAAAGCAATTTTGTTATTGAAACATGTAAAATCATCAAAACCTTGGTTTTCTTTAAAAAAGCTTAAATTTTGATTTAAGAATCTCAATAACTCAGAGATAATGCTTATTTCTCCCCCTGTTGAATTCAGTAAAACTAAAGTTAATAATATTTTTGCAGTTTCAGTAGTGGAACCATTAAAAGATCCATCGGGGAGCTTTTTTTCTTCTAACAGGGTTAAATACGAATCTTGTAAATTAGTAAAATCAAACCTATCGTCTACTAATTTCAACGAGCCTAAGAAATAAAACAAATCGGAAGACTTAAATCCCTCCAAATTGAACAAATCGAGTTTTATAAGAGGATCGATAAGGTGACTTTTGTCTGTTATAATTCCTCCGCTTTTTTTTAACAGTCTCAAGCTTAAAAGGGTGAAAAAATTAAGGCTTAATTTTTCTGGGATGAATGGGTTGAGTTCATTTTCTAAAAACATCTCAATGTCGAGCAAATCAACAAGTTCTGAACTGTTCAATATATCTAATTCAGATAAGACGGAGAGTCCGTGATATATACTAATTGGAGATGGTTTATGGTATCTGCCAGTGCTAAACACTTTTCCACTAATAAAATTACTAACTATATTTTCAACATATCCTGGTTCTACTTGTAGTTCCTCCCCTAACATCTTAAAAATATTGATTGCATAATACAAATTTTCTAAATCTAGAAATTCAGGAGAGGATATGATAAATTTTCTTAACTGTTTTATGTTGATATTTATTTTATTCGTAATAGATTGATTTAATTTGGGAAATTTGACGAAATAATTTAAGAGTGAAGGGCTTTCAGTCGTTTTCAGCAGTAATTCGCGTTTTACATGGTTTGAAGTATGCGTGATAGCTTCTATATTGTCTTGGCGAGCTTTTTGTAATTCTTCCAATATATCTGTTTCAGATAAAGATTCTACTGGAGCCTCAATTTGCAAATGATCTACTTTAAATGTTAAATTAGAAGGATTAAAATATGTTAATAAGTCGTTGCTAAAAATTTCTAGAAGATTTATTTCTTTCTCAGAGAGGTTGCTAGTGTTCTTAAATCTATTCAATTTATTGCGAAAATTATGAGGTAATAAATCAAAAAGGTCTAAATTCTCGATTATCTTGTCATCGCTTTCCATTAGGTAATCTAATATTATTGTAAACAGATGTTTATTGATGTAATCTTTCAATCCTATATGGAGAAAAGATAAAAAATTGGTAAATTGACTTTTATTTTGTTCATAGAATTCTTGGTATAGATTATGATCTGCTGTTAACTTACTTTTGGGTACACCTATTGTAATCAACGCAGAATTTGTAGCTGCTATTATAAAAAGGATGTTGTTAGTTGCGTCTTTTTCTATACAAGAATCAATGCTTATTGAAATATTGATATTTTTTGAGAGTATTAAGTCGGTTAAATACGACTCGTAAATTTTGTATAATTCCTTAATTTCATCTTTCAACACATTGACTAGATTTGAGATTAGCTTTTCAAGATCTTCCATTTTATTCTCGTGTGATTATATTTGCTCAATTGATAAATTCATTATTATAAAAATTAGGGAAACTTAATTTTTTCAGTTAATCAAACCTAATCCTAAATAGTGAAAAATTCGTTATAATATTAATATTAATAAAATTTTATAATTAAAAAACCAGTCATAATTTAAGATGGAAAAGATTTCCTACGATTTATTCGCAAGGGATTATCACAATAAGCGACGCCATCACTGGAAAGATTTAGATATCTTTTTACAAGAGTTAATTAAGAAAGGAATTCAACTTATAGGATATAATCTTGATCTAGGATGTGCAAATGGTAGAAATTTTGATCTTTTTCTAAATTCTAATAGTAAACTGGTTGGAATTGATAACTCTATAGAACTTTTAAGGTTAGCACGAGATCGTTTAGATGAACAAAATTTTAAATCAAAGTTTGATCCAAATTCCGTCAATTTAATCCTTAGCGACTTAAAGGCTTTACCTTTAAGACCTAACGCGATTAAAAACATATTTTCCATCGCTACGATTCATCACATAGAAACGAAAACTCTTCGTAGCGAGACTATAAGTCAACTCTATACTATTTTAAAAGATAATGGATTTCTTGTTCTTACGGTATGGCGTCGATATCAGAAAAAATATCGTTTTAATTTCATTATTGATAGGTTAAGAAGAATTTTTATTCCAAAACATATTATAAAGCAGAATATGTTAGGTATCTTTGAATTTGGGGATAAACATATCCCCTGGACCCTGTCGAATAAGAACCTTACTTATAATCGCTTTTACCACTTTTTTTCTCTTAAAGAAATTAAGAGTTTACTAAAAAGTTATCTTATCAAAGTAATAGCGAAGAGAGGTGGGCCTAATAGAAAAGATAACTTTTTCGTCTTATCACAAAAAATCGTTATAGAAAAAACATAAAACGAATAATTTTACTCGTGACATACTATTGTAGTAAGAGATTTTACTATAAAAGATTTAAAATTCTCGTAGTGCTTATCAATTACAGTATAGTGGAAGTTAATTAAGCGTTCAGTTATGTCGCAATAAAATATTCCATGAATACATTTTTCTCGGTAATATCGCTTCCTCATCATCTTTGTTCTTTGTCCAAACCAAGAGACAAATTCATGCGAAAGAAGCCAAGTACTTTCTTTTTTAGTAATAGCAAAGCCAATAGCATTATACAATTCTATTGATTTTTGAACTTCTTTACCGTGATGCAAAGTATTTCTATGTCTTTTTTCCCAAGAGATTTCCAATTTAGCGTTGGAGCCATAAATCTCGTCGTAATCGTTTTGAGAATGAAAAGTTATATTCCCTTCTATTTCATTACCCTCAAATTTAACTTCTATAAACCACTTAGGCAATTTTTGGACGACTATTTTAGCTTCGGGCTTTTCGTAAGAGTAATAGTTATATTCCATTGTTAAATCGCTAGTTAATATTATGTGTAAAAAATAGTATAAGAATTATTTATTTAGAAATTCTTTGCATTCAACGATCCAATTTGTTATTCGTTCTTCGGACACTCCCTTAATTAACTTCGCTAACTCAGCGGAATCCTCTTTAACCAGTTCTTCAACGCAGCTTACTCCAAGTTCCTCGAATTTCTTTGCAGTTGTGGGTCCTAAACCGGATAAAGAAGTCAATTTTGTCGTATCAGTTGTAGAAGGTTCAATCTTTGCAGGTTTTAGTTCTTTCTTAACTTTTTCCTTCTTAGGAGCTGGTGCTTTTTTAACGGCTTTGGGTTTCGGAGTGGTTTTTACTGCTTTAGCTGATTTCTTTTTCGGTTTTTCTACTTTTGGCTTGAAAGGAGTTCTTTTCTTTTCTTTAAACTCGTAAGGTTTCTTTTTCTTTGACTTCTTGCTAGTTGTTTTTAACTTTTTTAGCTCTTCAATGTTAGCTTCGTGTTTAGATTTTCTGAAAAAATCGACGCTTATATTTAATTCTCTTAGTAAATCCACTGTTTTACCAGCTTCCTTTATTTCCGACAAAGAAAACCCTTTCCCATTGCGATGATGAGCATCTTTAGTTGGGGATATTGCCATCGCTACGATATTTTTACTTTCTTCCATAATCAAAGAATCACCAAGTTGATTACAAGGTAAATGAGATAAATTTAGAAGACTTTTATTTTTTTCTATTTCAATATTCTTTGATGTGGAGTTAAAAGAGTGTTAAAAATTTATAATATCGAGTTCTTCTAGTTTTTTTAACACATTATTTATGTCATTTCGAGGTTTAGCTAGCATTCTTGCTATTCTTAAAGGAGAAGCGTCCCCCGTACATCTTATCGCAACTTGGAAATCCTCCTCGTTAATCATTCCCATTGACATAATCTTCTCTAATACTTTCTTCACCACCAATAATTTAGGAAAGACTTCTGCTATTTTACCTCCTTGGCATAAGTTCTCAATATCAGCGATAATTGTTTGAAAACGAGATTTCTCGGATGTAGTTCGAAATATTTTTATGTCAGATTTGTGCTTTTTCCAAAAACGACTCGAAATTTTATGAATTACTTCGATTGTTTTATCTACATCATCATCTGAATCAGAAATGGAGCAAAACAAGACTCTTGAAGGAGGATGATAGATAATAATAATAGTTGAGCTTTCTGACTCTACAATTCTTGTCATGTCTTCCTTATTATTACCTTTTACCATTGCATCTTGTATTTTATCGATAATCTCATTTATTTCTTTAAAGAAACCAGGAATCACTTTTGAACTCTGATTATCCTCTTTTAAGGATTTAAAAGTAGCCTCTAGAAGAGAAATTCCATTTTCGCTATCAATTAGAAAAATTTTGTAGATAATAGTACCTTACCCTTATTATATCTCGAATTTTAATTTGATAACATAATAAAAATTCTGTCTTAATAATGTTCTTCTTTAGTAAAATTACGCGAAGAAATAAAAAGAGAGATTTTTATAGTCTAACTAAGATAATTGTAAAAAACATAGAATTATAATGAAAGCATATAAAGTCGCATTAATCTTAATTATATTTCTTTTTCCTACGAATGTTAAAAGCGAAATAAACACTAGCACCGTTAATGGGGTATCTAATTATCATGTAAATCAAAGCGTTACATACGAAGTAGAAATTAATTATACAATGACCCATACTAGAATAGCTGATCAGGTTTATTATTTTAAAGTTGCTCGTTTTAACGATCGTCAACCAGATTCACTCCTTACTCAATTCTGCGCCCCTTATCAAGAAACTACTCTCTTGTAT
>Ga0114922_10000892_pt1 | contig 28456 bp, 18 predicted proteins | sample AartaG_FD_100975 | JGI IMG/M metagenome (GOLD analysis project Ga0114922, IMG submission 100975) | Deep subsurface microbial communities from Aarhus Bay to uncover new lineages of life (NeLLi) - Aarhus_00045 metaG | ecosystem: Environmental > Aquatic > Marine > Oceanic > Sediment | place... | reverse complement strand
GCCTCATCTCGCTGTATGATCAGTTGCAGCGACTCAGACGTGCATCACGAACCGCCGTGGTACGCAACCGTACGCCCGGTGGTGTGGGAGGACGGCGGGGGTAACCCCGCCTCCTACCCGATGCGGGCATTGCCTGGCGTCGTTCGCCGGCGGTCACCGCCCCGCAGTATAAGGGGATTTTGGAGTGCCCTGGGGTTTGAAATCAGGGCTCTCTCTTTCTTCCCCGTCGCTGCACGACATACGCACCTTGGCAACCATTATCCCATTGTGATGGGTCCACAGCGCGAGGCGGTTGCCCGTCAGCGGCTGCGGGTCGTTGAATTCGAGCACTAGCTGGTTGTCGATGTAATACTGCAGCTTTGACCCCTGCTTGCGTATCTTGATGTAAAACCACCTGCGGTGGATGTTCTGTTTGTTCGGAATGAGGGACGTTTTGGACTCGGCCACGACCGTGTTCCCGCGCATGATACGGGTGCTGGTGTTGTTCCACCCGCCGAACATGAAGCTGTAGCCGGAGGTGAGGTCTTCGCCGTCGGCGCAGATTGTGGCGTTGATGTCGCTGGCGTATTCATAGCTGTTGCCCCTGGACCGGTCCATCTTGATCCCCGCGGCAAACTCCAAGGTCACGTCGCCCTTGAGCCGACGCTTGCACCAGAGGGTGGCGTTTTTCTTCGATACGCCCGAGAAAAACGACCAGCGATCGTCGCACTCCCAGCGGCTGGTGACCTCCCATCGACCCGAGGCGACGCGCCAGTCGCTGCTTGCCTTGGCGAAAGTATATGAATGGACGTTGGGGCAGAAGACTTGGATGTTCTCCTTCGCCACTTGAGCGTCTTTGGGGTGTGCGATCCCCACCGTTGTACCGTTGAGAGGGGCTTCATCTTTGAATCTGATCACGGGTTCGAAATTGACCAGCCCGATGACGAATGAGCCTTTCCTCTTAAGCGACACGCGAATCGGGGCATCGGCCTGCACGCTCTGTTGTGCCACGGACCTGCCGGCCCTGAATAGCTCGACCTGCAACCCGCGCCTGTTGCGGATGGACATTGTGTAGCCGGAGTCCAGCCCCCGTCCGTTGGTGCAGATCGCAAGACGAATATCGCCGTTGCCTGAGGGCATGGGACCCAGCTTTGCACTGATTTCGACGTCCCCGGGAAAATCGGCGCGGTGCCGGCTTACGTCGTATCTCCGGCCGTTGATCGTTTTGCTTTTCGGGAGCCAGTCGCGCAGTTTCGACGCCCAGCCTGCCATAGTCTTTTCTTCTGCAAAGATCTGGTTGGTCGTCAGCACTTCTTCGCCCTGTCGCTTCATCGCGAGGCCAACATTGTCGAAGTCGACCGTACCCACGTTTGAGGCATACAGGCCTGCCCGGCCCGACTTGATCGTTTCGTCCCACTCCTCGAAACAGCCCCGGCCGTCGATTCCGGCAGTGAGTATGTTGTCGTCAGCGGAAAAAAACAGCTCGTGCGGCCTGTTGGGCTGCATCGGCATTGTCTTTTCGGCCAGAACGGTTCGCACGCCGCGCGCATATCTTAGAAGCCGGTGGGTGCCGTTGCTTGATACGGTATACAGATAATGGTTGGCCTCGTCGAGATAATGGGTCGCGAGGCCCACGTCGCCATGCTCCCAGCCCTTCACTGCAACCGTAAAAGCATAGTTGCGGCAATAATCGTCGCCCGTCATAGCCTTGCCGGCCTCAGACACTTGGGCGCGAAGGACGTTGTCGCCATCGGGCTCGGCGGGGTCGTCGGGACGGATTTGCCATTTTCCCCCGAGCTGCTGCCACGCGCCGGCAGAGCGCGAAGGGAAGCAATCAAACAGGCTCTTGTCGTTTCGGACGAACACGTCGTCGAAGCGCGCAGCTTCTCCCCCTTCATTATACAGGCCCACCTTGCCATAGGCGAGGGCGTCGTCGGATGCCGTGAATACGAGGTTGCCGTCGATCAGCGCCTTGACCATCCGGCGGTTGATCCTGACCTCCATCGTATACCATTGCTTGATGGAGTAGCCGCCGGGCTCCTCGGCGAGGACGCTCATCGTGCCGTTCGCAACCTTCACAAGCTGCTTGCGCCCGCCGGCGCTGTCGAGGCTCCAGCGGAAGAGGAAATAGTTTCCGGGGTCGCGATAATAGAAGCACAGCCCCACGTATTCGCTTCCCTCAGCCCTACACGAAGCGGCAAAGGTGTAGTTGTCCCAGAACCAGTAACCCGCCGTACTCAGCGCGCTCGCCTCACCGCGGGCACGGCCCGTGTAGAAAAAGGCATTGCTAGACATGCCGCTGTTCTTGAGCGTGTTTACATTCCAGTTGCCTGAGACCTCATCCCAGTGGGATCCGGCGTCGGCACCTTTCATGAAATCATCCGCGAAGTATATGTCGCCCACGGCCTGCACCTTCACCCCCTGTGTGTTGAGGCCGCTGTAGGTCGATATTACCGCGGCCCCGCGGTGGAAGGAGCCGTCGTACGCCGCGGCGCAGATCGTGCCGTTGACGACAACGATCAGGTCGCGACGGCGGCGCTTGATCATGATGTCGAACGAACGCGGCAGTTGGGCGGAAGTCTCGGCCGTGGTCAGCGGAAGGAGAAGGCCGTTTTCGACCTTGCTGATACGCACCTGAGGAAGGAGCTCGAGGAGGTAATAGTTTTGCTGGTCCTGAACGTTGAGAGCCACCGAAAGTTTCTGCGGGCGTTCTTGCACCGGCAGAAAGATGTTGAACTCGGTGGGAAGATCCTTATTGATGGGCTCGAAACGCGAGAGGTCCGGCGACGCATGCGCCCGCGCGATGGGGGTCGGCTCGATTTCTTTGTGTTGTGATCCCTTCAGCGAGACCCCCACTGCAAGGCCCAACGCCAGCGGCAACACTCCCAGAATAACGATCCTCTTCATATACAACTCCATTTGAAAAGACGTGCCGCGAGGATACATCTCCATCCAATATAATTATACTGCACCCAACGCTGCCAGTCAAACGGTTCCGGGTCGGGAACATGGATCTATATGTAAAAGAATGTACCGCCGTTCAAGTCCAACGTCCAAGGTCCAAGGTCAAGACGTCGTTCAGTCGCACCCGCCGCCGCCGGGCGTGCCGTCGCCATAGCGGCTTTGGCGCGTCGGAGACTTTGGCGGGCAGGCAGTCGTCAGTCATCAGTCTTCAGTCCGGAGTCTTCATTCATCCTTCAGCCTTCCGTCTTCATCCTTCTCTTCAGCCCGCTCGCCGCCGATGCGGATGATTTCGTCTTCCGTCACGATCATGTGCATGGGCAGGTCGTGTGGCTGGGTCGGGACTTCGTCGAGGATCTGCTCGTTGAAAGCAATCCCGCAGCGAATTGCCCTGAAGGCGGGGTCGGCCATGAAGCGGTCGTAGTATCCGGCGCCTCGCCCGAGACGCCCCCCGAGCCTGTCGAACGCTCGCGCCGGCACGAGGCAAAAATCGATCGCAGAGAGGTCGGTGACGGCGTCGGTGGCGGGCTCAAGTATGTCGTAGGTGCCGGGCGCCAGGTCCGTGCCGGGATCGGTAATGGGACAGGCGACCATCCGTCTTGCGTTTTGGAGCACCTTCGGCAAGACAACGGTTTTGCCGGCTTTGAGCGCCGCCACGATGATGGGCAGCGTGTCGGGCTCGTCGGCCATCGAAGCGAAGAGCATCACGCTCCGGGCGCGCACGAATTCCGGCAGCCGCAGAAGTTTGTCCGTGATGCGGCGGCTCTTCGCGGTTCGCCGGGCGGCAGACATGCCGCTCAGCTTTCGCTCGATGTGTCGTCTTGCTTCCGTTTTCTCCACGCGTCCAGTCTCTTTTTCAGCTCTCTCTCGTGCCCCTGGTCGGATGGTTCATAGTAGATTCTCCGCTCAGGGATGTACTCCTGGACCACAAAGTGGCCTTCGTGGTCGTGAGCGTATTCGTACCCCTGTCCGTGGCCGAGGCGTTTTGCCCCCGGATAGTTGGCGTCGCGGAGGTGGTCGGGCACGGGCATTGTCCTGCCTTCGCGGACGTCGGCCCGGGCCTTCTCGAGTGCCATGTACGATGCGTTACTTTTGGGTGCCGTGGCGATATAGGTAACGGCCTGCGCCAGCGGAATCTGTGCCTCGGGCATTCCCACAAACTCCGCCGCTTCGAGCGCCGCTGTGGCCAGCACCAGGGCCATCGGGGCGGCATTGCCCACGTCTTCGGCGGCGCAGATCACTATCCGCCGCGCGATGAACCGCGGATCCTCGCCCGCTTCTATCATCTTGGCGAGCCAGTAGATCGCGGCGTCGGGGTCGGATCCGCGCATGCTCTTGATAAAAGCCGACGCCACATCGTAGTGGGCGTCTTCGTCTCGGTCGTAGACGATGGCCTTTTTCTGTATCGATTCCTCGGCAATGGGCAGTGTGTAGTGTATCACGCCGTCGTCATCGGGAGGCGTGGTAAGCACGCCGATTTCGAGCGCATTGAGGGCTCTGCGCGCGTCGCCGTCCGACATCTCCGCGAGAAGGTCAGCGGCATCGGCGGCAAGATCGGTGCGATACTCGCCCAGGCCGCGCTCCTCGTCGGCGAGGGCCAAGGCGAGTATTTGCTCGATGTCGTCTTTCGACAGCGGCTTGAACTCGAATATCTGGGACCGTGAAAGAAGCGGGGCATTGATCGAGAAAAACGGATTGTGCGTTGTAGCCCCGATCAAGATCACCACGCCGTCTTCCACGTCGGGCAGGAGCACGTCTTGCTGGGCCTTATTGAAACGGTGGAGCTCATCCACGAAAAGCACGGTGCGCATACCTTCCAACCGGCGGCGTTCGCGTGCCGCGGCGATTATCCTGCGGACGTCGGCGACGTTTGCATCGGCCGCGTTGATCTGCTCGAAGTGCGCTTGCGTTGTGTGGGCGATGACGTACGCCAGGCTCGTCTTTCCGGTGCCCGGCGCGCCGTAGAAGATGATCGATGTAAGCCTGTCGGCGCTCAGCATCCGCCAGAGCAGCTTGCCTCTGCCGAAGAAATGCTGCTGGCCGACGAATTCCTCGGGCGTCCGCGGCCGCATTCGCACGGCGAGGGGTGCCGGCGTTTGTTCTTTTTGTTTTGTCTCAAAAAGGTCCATGCCGCTTGCCTTGTTGGTGGGTCATCAATATGTAAGTGAAGGCCTGGTCGTAAATAAAAAACCTCCGCTCGTGCCGTGGTGATGCGTTTTAGGACCCATTGAACAAGTGGGTACCCCAGAGCCGGCCTTAGAGGTCCCCTCGAAAGGGCATCTCTGCAACCGGCAGAAGAAGGTTCCCTCGCATGGGCTGTCGGTTCTAAACGACTACATTCACTCACGAACACAGCAGAGGTTACTTAATAAGTTTCGGACCACACCGAAGTGGTTTCATGTGAATTGCTGCGTCGGCGCTCATGCACACGGACATAATTTCAAAGAGACCCGCGCATTACGCGCTCGAGCTGCGTCAAGTGTGCGCGTCGTCACCTCCATTTCTTCATTATAGCGCTTACCGAAAATGTTGCAAGAAAAATTTTGCTTAAAATCGGTGTCACGTGAGACGGCGGCCAGAGGCTTCCGCGGGGGTGCCGGCCGCGCATTCGCGCCTTGATTCTCAACGCGAAACGCGGTATCATAATGGATGTCGGAATCGCTTGCTTGCGAGACCCCGCGAAAACCAGAAAGGAAAAACACTATGAGCCGCAAACGACGCAAAATCCAGAGGAAGGCCAGGACCAACAAGGCCAACCATGGCGTGAAGCCATGCCAACACAAGAAGCGCCCCAAGTTCTGAACTTCGGCTGATGCTCAGCAACGGCACCCGTGACCCGCGGGCGCCGTTGTTTTTTTCGCCTCGCAAAGTTCCGGGCCGCACGCCCTCAGCCTCGCGCCAACTTGGATGCCGAGCGCTTGCGCTCGCGGAAGATGATCCTGATGGGGATTTCGTGGAAGGGGAGTCTCTTGCGGAAGAAGTTTGCCAGGTAGCGCTTGTATGAGCCCGTGAAGAGCTGGGGATGGTTGCAAAACAGCACAAGCGTAGGCGGGTCCACCGACACCTGCGTGCCGTAGTAGATCTTGGGAAGCTTGCTCTTTTGCGGGCTGGGCGTGCGGCGGGTTACTGCTTCCCTGATAGCCTCGTTGAGGTCGGCCGTAGGCACGCGGATCGTCGACTGCTTGTGCAACTCGCGGACTATATCGAGCACGCCGAGCAGGTTCGAGCGTTCTGTTGCGCTCGTAAAGACCATAGGGGCGAAGTTGAGCCCGACGAGGACCTTCGAGAAATACCGCTCGTATTCTTTAGGGGTCTTGCCCACGGCGAGGTCCCACTTGTTGACAACAAGTGCGCAAGCCTTTGCGGAGTCTCTCACCATCATGCCGAGTTTCTTGTCTACCTTCGACACCTTGGTTGTTGCGTCGAAGAACAGCAGCACCACCATCGCCCGCCGAATGGCCGCCTCGGCCCGGGTGAAGCTGAAGTATTCGATGGCGTGGGCCATCTGGGCGCGCCGGCGTATGCCGGCCGTATCGATGGCGATGTAGGTCTTGCCGTCTTTCTCGAAATAAACGTCTACTGCGTCGCGGGTGGTGCCCGGTTTTTCGCTCACGATCACGCGCTCTTCTTCTACGAGCGCGTTGATGAAGGTCGATTTTCCGGCGTTTCGCTTGCCGACGACGGCAAAGGTCACGGGCTCCGTTTCGGCGCCGGGCAATGGCCCCGCCTCGGGAAGGATCCGGATTATCGCATCCATCAGGTCGTGGTAGCCGCGCGACTGCACCGCCGAGGCGAGGATCGGGTCGCCCAGGCCCAGCGCAAAGAAATCGGCGTAACCCTCCTCCAGATGCCGCGCGTCGGCTTTATTCGCGACGAGGATTATCGGTTTGCCGAGGCGGCGCAGGCGATCGGCGATGTCTTTGTCTTGCGGAAGCGCGCCTTCCATGACGTCCGTAACGAACAGGATCAGGTCGGCTTTTTCGAGTGCAACCTGTATCTGGTGTTCCACTTCGTCGGTGAGCAGGTCCATGTCTTCAATACCCATGCCGCCCGTGTCTACGAGTTCAATGGTTCGGTCTTCGTAGGTGATGATGGTCGAAATCCGGTCGCGGGTGACGCCGGCGGTGGGTTCTACGATGGCGATGCGGCGCCGGGCGAGGAAGTTGAAGAGAGAAGACTTACCAACGTTGGGCCGGCCCGCTATGACAACTGCGGGAATGCTCATGGCTTTTGTTCTTCCTGTTGGCGATCCGCCTGGTCTTCTTCTTCAGAGCCCGGGATCACGTAGTCGCCGTCGAACCAGTGGCCGAGGTCAATCAGCTTGCATCGCTTGCAGCAAAAGGGGAAGTGGGACCCGGTCTTGATCGATTCGTATGAGAATCGCTTTTTGCATGTCGGGCATGTGTAGGAAGGCACGGGGGCTCCTGTCAGTCATGGTCCTGTGTGGGCGCCTGCTCGGGGTTGGGATGGCGCGATACTTTCACCTGTGCCGCGCGGATCACCCTGCCGTTGAGCGTGTAGCCGGCCCGCAGCTCCTCGAGCACCGTTTGATGGGGGACCTCGTCGGTGTCTTCCTGGATTACCGCCTCGTGGAAATTGGGGTCGAAGGGAGCGTTGTGCACGTCCATGCGCTCAACGCCGGAATTGTGCAGCACCCTGAGGAACTCCTGCTCCACGAGTTTCACGCCTTCCAGCAGGCCCTGGTCGGGGGAGCTTTCTGCAGCGGCGATAGCGTGGTCGAAATTATCGAGGCACGGCAGCAGCGCTTCCACGAGGTCCTGCACGGCGAATTGCCGGAGGCTTTCGCGCTCCTTGCGCATGCGCTTCTGGTAGTTTAGAAGGTCCGCCGTTGCGCGCTGCAGCTTCTCGAATATTGCATCGCGTTCCTGGGCCTTGGGGCGAAGCCGGGTGAGCTTTTCGCGCATCTCTTCCGCCGTGAGCTCTTCGAGGGGTCTCTCTACGGCTTCCTCTGCCTTTTCTTCCTGCTCCTCGGGCTTTTCCGCTACGGCTTCCGCTTCTTCATTCGGAGCGTTGCGCGGAGTTCCTTTTTCTGACGTCATTTGTCTCCCTGTTCGGTGAAGTAGTTCTTTATGTTCTCAAGAAAAGACTTCCTGCGAGGGGTCACGTTCATATCTTCAGTCTCGGCGAACTTTCGCAGGAGCGCTTGTTGTTCGCGGGTGAGTGTTTTGGGAACCTCAACGAGCATCTGCACCAACTGGCTGCCGCGCCCGCCGCGGGTGGGCACTCCCAGGCCCTTCATGCGGAGTAATTCTCCGCTCTGGGTGCCGCCGGGAATCGTGAGCATAGCCGTTTTGCCTTCGATGGTCGGCACGGCGATTTTCGCGCCCAGCACCGCCTGGGAAAATGATATCGGCACCCGGCAGTAGAGGCTGCTGCCCCGTCGTTCGAAGAATTTGTGCGGCGTCACCCTGACGTGGCAGTAGAGATCGCCCCGGGGGGCCCCGTTGGCGCCGGCTTCGCCCTGCCCCGCGAGCCTGTAGGTCATGCCGTCGGCGGTGCCGGGAGGCACGTTCATATCGATCGATACGCGCTTGAGGTCGCGGCCCGAGCCGTCGCAGGCGGGGCAGGGGCTCTGGATGACCTCTCCGCGGCCGCGGCATCGGGAGCACGTGGTGCGGATGCTGAAGAAGCCGCTCGACTGCTGCACCTGGCCGGTGCCGCGGCAGTAGCTGCAGGGCACGCGCTGGGTGCCTACGCGTGCGCCGCTGCCTGAGCAACTTGGGCAAGGCTCGTGGCGCGCCACCTCGATTGTCTTGTGCTGCGTTCCGAGAACGGCCTCTTCCAGCCGGAGGGTGAGGGTGTGTTCGATGTCGGCGCCGCGGCGAACGCCGCCGCGCCTGCGGCCGCCGCCGAAGAGATCCCCAAAAATGCTCTCGGTGCCGAACCCGAACGCTCGGAGGATGTCTTCGAATGAGGAGTCTGTGTAAGTATGCACGCCGGCCCCGCGAAGCCCTTCGGGGCCAAACTGATCGTATCGGCGGCGCTTCTGCGGGTCGCCGAGGACGTCGTAAGCCTCGGCTACTTGCTTGAACTTCTCTTCGGCTTGTTTTTGGTTGTCGGGGTTTTTGTCGGGATGGTACTTGACGGCCAGCTTGCGAAATGCCTTCTTTATCTCACCTTCACCGGCATTTCTCGACACACCAAGAAGATCATAATAGTCCTGCTTTGCCATGATACTCTTTGTCAGCCCGGCATAGTAAGAGCCCTGCGAGATATGAAGGCGTCTCATGCCCGGCTGTGCAACCGGCTACTTATTGTTTTCGAGCCATTCCTTGATTTTCGCGGCCCGCTTGTCGCCGGCGCCGGGGGCGTACCACTCGCTGGGGTCTATGTCGAAGCTTGAGTCCGTAATCTTTTCGAGCGCCCCAACGATTGCTCTCCGGACGACGAGATTCTGCTCGCTATCTTTGAGGGCACCGATGAGATGAGCTTTGGAGCCGGGCGGTTTCAGTTCTCCCAGGGCTTCAACGACCGCGCGCCTCACCATGTGCTCGGGGTCCTTGAGAAGCTTGATGAGCTCCTCGATGGGCGCCTGACCACCTATGCGGCCCAGAGCCGTCGCGGCGGCCTCGCGAAAGAGATAGGTGTCTGATCGCAGGAGCTCCGTGAGGGCGGGCACGGCAGACAAGGCCTTCATTTTCGCTACGGTTTTGATCGCCCAGAACTTTGTGCCGAAGCTCTGGTCATCCAGCAACTTGACGATAGTGTCCGCCCCGGGATCAAAGATCGATATGTCGTTGAAGCTGTTGATACATAGCAGTATCCAGAGCCGGGCTCGAGAGTCTTCGTTCTTTTCAAGAGCGTCGAGCACGGGGGCCGACGATTCCTCGGGATGCTGAGCCAGGAACCTGATTGCGGCCCCTCTGCCTTTCGGCCCGGGGTAGGCCGCGTCTTCGGCAGTTACTGTTTCAATCTTCTCGCGGACCAGGGCTTTGATATCCAGTTCGGGCTGTTCTTCGCCCGCAACAGACCAAACTGGAAAAGCCGCAAGCACTGCAACCAAAAGGATGGTCATCTTCATCATCTATGGCCTCCTGACGGGAATACGCCCGCTTTTTACAGATTTCTGCCGGGTTAGTCGCCCTTGTTCTGGGCTGAATTATAGTAACCGAAGCCAGCCAAAAACGCCTCGTACCTTTTCGACCGGAGCGACATTCGCACCTGAATGGAATCGGCCGCGCTCATCGGCCCCCCTGCCGGGCTGGGTGAAAGCAGCGGCGCACACAGGCGATCGGCTGATACACAAGCACGCCGAACCCATTCAATTATACCAGTGATTGCTCAGTCAGTCAATAGAAAAAGACAAGGCCCGGGGGCCGCCACATTCGCCCCGGCCAAGGCAGCGTCTTTCCTTGTTGAACCTCTTTGCTGCAACGGATATAATAACATCCCGTAACCGATGGCGTAAAGGGGAAAAGTTTGCTCGCAAAACGCATCATACCATGTTTTGACGTCAAGGAAGGCCGCGTCGTCAAGGGCGTCAATTTCGTGAATCTCCGCGATGCCGGCGATCCCGTCGAGGGCGCCGAGATCTACGATCGCGACGGCGCCGACGAGCTGGTATTCCTCGATATCACCGCCTCGCACGAGAAGCGGAAAATCCTCATCGACGTCGTCCACCGCACCGCCGAGCGGATCTTCGTGCCCCTGACCGTCGGAGGGGGAATCCGCGACATTGACGACATCCGCGACCTGCTCAACGCCGGGGCCGACAAGGTCTCGATCAACACCTCCGCCGTGAAAGACATCGGCCTCGTGAAGCGCGCCTCAAAACGGTTCGGCAGCCAGTGCATTGTCGTGGCCATCGATGCCCGGCGCACAAACGGCTCGTGGGAGGTCTTCATCCGTGGCGGCCGCACGCCGACAGGGATAGACGCGCTCGAATGGGCGCGGACGGTCGAAAAGCGTGGAGCCGGGGAGATCCTTCTGACGAGCATGGACTGCGACGGTACCTGCGACGGCTACGACATCGAGCTCACAAGGGCGATCTCGGAAGCGGTCAACATCCCGATCATCGCGTCGGGCGGAGCCGGAAACCCGGAGCACCTGTATGAGGTGCTCACCGCGGGCAAGGCCGACGCCGCCCTCGCCGCTTCGATCTTCCACTACGGCACCTATCCGATACCGGTCACCAAGAAGTACCTCAAGGATAAGGGCGTCGAGATTCGAGACGCGGCCGGTGACTCCGCGCCGTAGGAATCGATGACGCGGACCGAGCCGCCTTTTCCAGTATGAACGATTTTCCCCGGAACAAGAGTGTCGAGCTTCTCCTGCGGCTGATCCTGCCCGCGGCGGCGATTCTGACGTTCTGTACGCGGTTCCTGCCATACACCTCCCCCGGGCCGGACGACGTCCGAGATTATCTCAACACCACGCTGCTGGATCACGTTGCCGGCCTCATCCAGACCGGTCTGCTCCTGCTGAGTGCCGCGGGCCTCGGCGGGTTCGTCCTGCGGAGGCTCCGGGCTGCCGGCGACGGCGCATATGCGGTGGGTCTGGGTCTTGGCGCGGTCTCTCTGATCGTGCTCCTGCTGGGCAGCCTGGGGCTGATGGGGTATGCTTTCCTCGCGATGCTCGTAGTTGTGCCGGCGCTTTTCGCGCGCGAAATATGCGCGGGGCTTCTCGAAATGCAGCGGCGGGTGAAGTCGTTCGCGGCGAACCGCTCCGCCCCGCTCGCGATCATCATGCTGGCGGTCATACTGGTGCTCTCCCTCAATACCCTTCGGGCGTTCGTGCCGCCGCTCGACTACGACGTGCTCGAGTACCACTTCGGCGCGCCCGCTCAGTACCTGCACGATGGCAAGGTCCACTTTCTTGAGCGCAATGTTTACGCGGCGATGCCCTCCAACATCGAGATGCTCTATCTCTTCGGGCTCGGGCTAAAGGGCGACCTGATCCGGGGGGCGGTCCTCGCGAAGCTGATCAACGTAGCCCTGGGACTGCTTGCCGCGGTCGCGGCGGGGACGCTCGCCCGAAGGATTTCCGGCTCGCGGCTGGCGGGCGTGCTGGCAACGGCCGCGTTCTACGTGTTTCCGTGGAGCTCGTACCTTTCGACGCGCGGGTACGTTGAGCCCGGGATGATTCTTTTTGCCTTGCTCGCGTTGTGTGCGTTCTTCGACTACTTTTCGCTGGGCGAGAAACGCTCGGCGGTCCTCGCGGGCGTATTCGCCGGGTTCTCGGCGGGCTGCAAGTATCCGGCGATTCTCTTCCTCGCGGTTCCCATGGCCGTTGCCTTCTTTGCGGCACACGCGGCGCGCACGCAATGGCGCGGGGCATTCGCTCGGGCCGCGGTTTTCGGCGCTGCCACGCTGATCGTTGTCTCGCCGTGGCTGGTGAGGAACCTCGCCGCCACGGGCAACCCGACCTACCCGCTTCTTTACAGGGCTTTCAATGGCTCGAACTGGTCGCCGCAACAGGACGCGAAATGGGAGTCGGCACACCGGCCCAACGGTTTCGGCTTGAGGTCGCTCAAAGACAGCTCGTTGAATTTCCTGAACAAGCCGGACGTCATGGGCGGCTGGTATCTGTGGCTGCCGATACTGGGCGGTATCGTGCTGACATCGCTGAAGCGGAAATGGTCGTGGTTGCTGGTCGGCTATGTTGGCCTGTGTTTTGTGTTGTGGTACTTCTTCACGCACCGAATCGCGCGTTTTCTTGCTCCGTGGGCGATGATCGCAATCGTGCCCGCCATTTGCTCGACGGCGCGCCAGGTGGCGTGGCGGCGGGGCATGGCTTACGGCCTGATCGTGGTCACGGTTGCACTTTGGACGGGATTCTCGTTTCGAGGCCGGGCGCTCGATGCCGAGCTCTCTCTCGCGTTGGGTTTCCTCGACGAGGGATCCACTCTTGAGCAGATCACCGAGAGAGCAACTTTCAGCTACCGGGCAATAGAGGCGATCAACAAGCTGCCGCCCGGGTCGCGAGTGCTGATGGTCGGGGAGGCACGGACGTTTTATTGCGAAACCGACGTCGTTGCGGCCACGGTGTTCGACAGGAACCCCCTCGAGGAGATCTGCAACAGCGCTGCCACTCCGGCTCAGGCTCGCGACGCGCTTTCTCAGATGGGCGTCACGCACATTTATGTGAATATCAACGAGGTCGTGAGGCTCCGGTGGTCGTATGAATTCGAATACGGTGGCGTCAGACGCCCGGGCTACTGGGACCTGAGCAACACGGGCTGGCGGATATTCGCGGGGCTCATCAAGGATCACTGCCGGCCGGCGGGATCACTGGGCATGCTGCCCGCCGGACGGATCAGGGCGCAGGACAGAGCGCGCTTTTCGGCTTTCGCGGGCGGAGAGTATCCGAAAGACGATCAAGGCAGACCCTACCTCTACGAGCATGCAATATATCGGCTGAAGTGACGGACGCGATGAACAAGCCGGAACTGGAAAACTCGATCTTCCTCGTGGGGCCGACTGCGTCGGGCAAGAGCTCCGTCGGCGTTTGCCTTGCAGAACTGATCGGCGGCGAGATCATTTCCCTCGATTCGATGCAGCTCTGGCGAGGGATGGACGTCGGCACGGCGAAGCCTTCGGCCCAGGATCGCGCCCGTGTGCCGCATCACCTGGTCGACATTCTCGATCCGTCCGAATCGTTCAGCGTGGCGCGATACGTGAACCTCGCGTGTGCCGCCGTGCGCGACATCGCGGCCCGCGGGCGGGTGCCGCTGTTCGTCGGCGGAACGGCCCTATATCTGAAGTCGCTCACGGCGGGCATTTTCGAGGGTCCTCCGGCCGACTGGGAGCTGCGCACCAGGCTGCGCGCGATAGCGGCCGATAAGGGGTCGCCTTTCCTCCACGACCGCTTGCGGGGCGTCGATCCCGACGCGGCGGACAGGATCCATCCGAACGACCTCCGGCGGATAATCAGGGCGCTGGAAGTATTCGAAAAGACGGGGCTGCCGATCTCTCAACTGCAGCAGCAGTGGCGAGAGGGACGCGACGAGGACCCGCCCATCTTCGGGATTGATCGCGAGCGCGATGACCTCTACGAGAGGATCAACACGCGCGTCGACCGGATGATGTCCGAGGGATTCCTGGAGGAAGTCCAGGGGTTGCACGACCGGGGGCTGGGCCGGGAGGCGTCGCAGGCGATGTGCTACAGAGAGCTGATCGCACACCTCAGCGGCGAGATCACCGACCTCGACGAAGCCGTGGAGTTGATCAAGCGCAACACGCGGCGGTTCGCCAAGCGCCAGCTCACCTGGTTTCGTGGCTTCCCGGAGATCGTCTGGATTCACGCCGGCCCGGACGACACGCCTGAAGAGATCGCGGGACGTATACGCCAACACATACCCTGAACTAGAAAGGATTCACCGCAAAGACGCAAAGACCGCAAAGAAGAACTCAACGAAAAGAATATTGCACTGAGTACTTTTGTTCTCCTCTTTGTGTTCTCTTCTTTGCGAACTTCGCGCCTTTGCGGTGGAACCTCGTTTGTGCGGAAATGGATTGAATCGGGCGCGCCGCAAACATATACTATGAAAGACAATTTCCCCCCGTTGCCTTAACGATGTAACGAGTCACGACTATGAAGACGTTCAGAGACGATATCGTAATCAGGCTGCTGAAGGTGCTGGAGCTCGACGCGGCCGAGATTGAAAGGCTGCTCCAGACGCCGACGGACAGCTCAATGGGCGACTACGCGCTGCCGTGCTTTAAGCTTGCGAAAAAGTTGCGCAAGGCGCCGCCGGCCATCGCGCAGGAGCTGGCCGAGAAGATCGAGCACGGCCCGCCTTTCGAAAAGATCGAGGCCGTTAATGGCTACCTCAATTTCTTCGTGAGCCGCTCAGCCTTCGCCGAGGCGGTCCTCAAACGGATCATCGAGCAGGGCGAAAGCTACGGTGAGTCGGATATCGGCGAAGGCAAGGCGGTCGTTATTGACTACTCTTCACCGAATATCTACAAGCCTCTCGGCATCCACCATATCCGTGGAACTATGATAGGCAACGCTCTCTATCGCATCTTCAATGCGCTGGGGTATAAGAGCGTTGGGCTGAACTACTTTGGCGACTGGGGCACGCAGTTTGGCCAGTTGATGGTCAGCTACAAGCGCCGCGAGGATGAGCTCGCCCGCGGCGACATCACGATCAAGGAGCTCCTGGCCCTCTACGTGCAATACCACAAGGAAGCCGAAGAGGACGAGGAAATGGACGACGAGGCCCGGGCCTGGTTCAAGAAGCTTGAGCACGGCGATCCCGAGGCCCGCGGTCTGTGGGAGAAGTTTCGCGAGGAAAGCCTTAAGGAATTCCAGCGGATCTACGACCGCCTGGGCGTGAGCTTCGATTCCTACCTCGGCGAGAGTGCGTTCTTTGAAGGATCGCGGGAGGTGGCCAAGCGGCTGATCGACAGCGGCGTCGCGGTGGAAAGCGAAGGCGCGACGGTCGTGCCGCTCGATGACTACGATATGCCGCCGTGCCTGCTGATGAAGAAGGACGGCACCACCCTCTACGCCACGCGCGACATCGCCGCCGCCGAGTACCGGAAAGAGACCTACAAGTTCGACCAACTTCTCTACGTGGTCGGCTCGCAGCAGAAGCTTCATTTCAGGCAGTTATTCAAGGTGCTCGAGATGATGGGCTGCACGTGGCATGAGCGCTGCCACCACGTTGATTTCGGGATGCTGAGCTTCAAAGGCGGTACCTTTGCCACGCGCCGCGGGAAGATTGTGTTTCTCGAAGACGTCCTCGATCGCGCAGTCGAGCTGGCCCGCAGTATCATCGAAGAAAAAAACCCAACGCTCGAAAACAAGGACGAAGTCGCCGAAATGGTGGGAGTGGGCGCGGTGATCTTCGGCGACATCAAGCAACGGCGCATCAAGGACGTTGTCTTCGATTGGGACACCGCCCTCAACTTCGACGGCGAGACCGGGCCGTACCTCCAATACAGCTACGTGCGGCTGGGCGGAATCCTCCGGAAATACGGGGACGAGCCGCCGCGAACGGCCGACTTCGCCCTGCTGACAACCGACGACGAGCGCGAACTCCTGCGGCTGCTGGGAGATTTTCCGCAGCAGATCCGTCGCGCCGCCGAGCAGTACGAGCCGTCGATTGTCGCAACCTTCCTCCTCGACCTCGCCGGCGCGTTCAACACCTTCTACCAGAAGCATCGGGTGATCAGCGACGACGCCGACCTCACGGCCGCCCGGCTGACGCTCGTGACGGCTCTTCGGACCGTCATCCGCAAAGGGCTCGACCTGCTGGGCATCAGGTGCCCGGAGCGGATGTAAGAAAGTCCAAGGTCCAAGGTCCAGGGTCCAAAGTCCAAGACCCGAAGTCCGAGGTCCAAGACCCGAAGTCCAAGGTCCAAAGTCTAACACGGATTCACCGCACCTGTCCGCCGCAAGGCTTCGGCAGGCGGGAAGGCGCAAAGGACGCAGAGAAGAAAGTATGAGTTACGAGTCAAGGGCCAAGGTCCAAAGTCCAAGGTCCAAGGTCTAAGACCCGAAGTCCGAACGATGGAGTCCGTGTGCCGATGGCGTGCCGGCCCACGACCATACATGGGATCGGCGTTCCACGCCATGTGCAAAAGAGGGCGGACAAGTCTCCGACGCGCCAAAGCCGCTATGGCGACGGTGCGCCGTCCGCCCCTACATGCCCCCCGGCGGGCCTCATCGCCGTCCTCGTCGATATCGTCCGCAAGTGCATAGCCCCCGCGTAGCGTTTACGCGTGCCCGCGTATGTAGGGGCGATTCGTGAATCGCCCTCCGTCGGAGGCCGACCGCACAGCGGCCCGGTCTGATGCCGTTCGGCACAGAGGGCGGCTCGCGAGCCGCCCCTACATGGGATCGGCAAGCCCTCCTCGTCATCGCGGTCCCATTTGCCGGGAGAAGTGTAGGGGCACACGGCCTGTGTGCCCAAGACGACTTGGACGTTGGGCGTTGGATGTTGGACGTTCGTTTTCTTTCCTGAGATGCTCTACAGCCGATCACTCAATTCCCCGAGGTCCCTGTCCCACCGGTGGCAGCCCATCTCGTCGATCTTTTCTTTCGCGGCGGCGAGGGTTTTCCGGGCGGCGTCTTTGTTGCCTTCGATGATCTGGAGGTGCGCGGTTTCGAGGAGGATCTCCGGGTCGCGGCGGTGGTAGCCCATTTCATTGATCATCGTCCCGGCGTTGTCCAGGTGCTTGCGCGCGGCGGCGAGGGGGTGATTGGCCGCGTCGTAGAGCGCAAAGGGGCTGTCCGGGGCGATGTCCTGCGCGTCCAGTTTCACCCCGGCCTCCGCCATCGCCAGGATCAACCGGCAGGATTCGAGATGGACGTCGCACTCGAAGAGGCGCATCCCGCCGCGGGCCGCTATCTCGAAGGCTTCGTCCAGATCGCGCCGGGCGAGGACGAAGTCGCTCCTAACGCGGCCCAGTTCGGCACGGGCGAGCAAGCCGCGGGGGAGTTCATCCTGCTGTCCGGCCTTTCGCAGGCCGTCGACGGCCTGATCCAGCTCGGCCGCGGCTTTCCTGAAATCACCGGCCCCCTCCCCCAACGCAGCCGCCAAGCCGGCGCGCCCCAGTGTCAGGTGGTCCAGGCCAATGTCGAGAAGCCAACGGTTCCGCTTTGCGATTTCCATGGCCTCAGAGGCCCGGCGTTGCGCTTCACCGTGTCCTCCGCGGTCTAGGAGGAGATCGCAGTATTGAAAGCCCTGGACCGAGTAGAGGAGCGGGTACTTCGGCTGCGATTCTTTCTGCATCTCCTCGGCTTCGCGGAAAGCGGCGTCGGCCTCCCCCACCCGCCCCGCCTGGTGCAGAGCGTCTGCCAGGGTTGTTCGGTCGCACATTTGCTCAAAGGCGTCGCTGCTGTCGTCGGCATGTTTCACGCTCTGTTCGGCGTACTCGAGAGCTTGAGGCACATCGCCGAATGTGAGAAAAAGTTCGCTGAGGTTCCCGGCAAGGATCGCCGCTCGCCTCGGATCCTCTCGAGCGGCGTAGGCTGCAAGGGCGGCCCCCATGGGCTCGACCGCCTCAGCCAGCCGCCCCAGCGCCCGCAGGTCAAACCCTGCCGCGGCCAGAACAAAGGCCTTATCTGGCTCTGTCAGGTTGCCTGCGGGGCGGTTCCAGGGGTTCTCAAAGAAGCCGGCCAGCGCCGCCAGATCAGCGCCGAACGCCCCGAGCTCCTTTGTGCTGTGGGCGAGCCCCCGTCTTCGAATCCTGGGCGAAAAGACCTTGTCCAGCGCATCCTGATGCCTCCCTGCCCGGCAGCCATGCCCCACGGCCTCAAATAGCGGCATCATCTCTTCGAGTGTATCGGGCAATTCCTTGTCGGGGAGGGACTTGTAATATTCGTAAAGCCGGTTGTGTGCTTCGCGCCAGGCGGCCGGATGCGTCGCTCTGAGCTTCTCGCCGAAATGTTCACGGATCAGGGGGTGAGCGTCGAGACCGCCTTTGTTGTGGTGGCTTTCCGAGGCAACTAAACGCATCCGGCGCAAATTCTCAATCACCCTCTTCCAACTTCTGTCGCTCAGGCGGCGAATACGGCCGGTGAGCCCGCGGATCGTAGGCTCGGCCCGCAGGCATTTGATCTCTCCGAGCGCCACAGGCCGGTCAAAGAGCCCTATCAGGTGCAATACGCTAAGTTCCGGGGATCCCTTCAGGCGCTCGGCGAACGCCTCCATAACGCGTCGGGGGTGTTTGCCGTCCTCTACGGGAATATCCAGGTCGGGAATAGAGGATGCGCCGGCGGCCTGAAGCTCCGGCGTCCCGCCCAAATACCTAACGAGAAGCCCGACCGCCAGGGCGTGGTTGCCGAAATCACGCGTGATTTGCTCGAGCTGTGCGTCTGTTCCTCGCACGCCGCCGGCGCGAAGCAGCGCCCGGCCGGCCTCGGCGGAAATCTGCTCCAGGTCTTTCTGTTCGACCCATTCCGCATAGGCATCCAGACCGGTCAGCCTTTCACGCGTCGTTATCACGCAAAGGCCGGGGTTCTTCTTCGCCAGTTGTTTGATCAGTACGGCGAGGGCCGGATCAGTGATCTTGCCGCGGTCGTGCTGCCAGCCGGATTGAAGCGGCTCCATCCCATCGAGTAGAAGGAGCGTGCGAGTCTGCTGGACGAGTTCCGCCAGCCGTTGGCCCTTGTCCCACGGGGAGCGGCTGCTGTCGGCCGTGGCGGGATCTCCGAACCAGCGCAGGGCGTTGTCGATGAACAAATCCGCCGAGGTCACCCGCTCGCCCGTGCCCTGGCTGTAAAAAGACCAGGCGTAGACGCGTCGAGCGCCGCGGAAGCTGTCCTTCGTCATAAGATCGACCCACTTGTTCACAAGCGCCGATTTCCCCACCCCGCCCCACGCTACGAAGCTGACGATGCCGGTCTTCTCCGATTCCCATGCGTTATCAAGCAGCGCCAATTCTGCCCTTCGACCGAACACTTCGGGCGGCGTCGGCGGGAGGCGCTCGATAGAGACGCAGTTTTCAGGCGGCTTTGCCCAGCGCGGCGTAGGCTTGGGGGCTACGAAGGCGGGATCGTTGATCTTGTTGTAGATCAGCTCGGCCACTTCCGCGAGCGCTTCGTCTTCGATCTCTTTGTAATGGACGGCAATCGATTTGCCGTCCCGCGGGAGCATCTGAATCTCTTCCAGCCATTCGACGGCCTGCCAAGGGCACGGACGTATGAGGACGGGAAGCAGCAGCATGCCGTCCTTCTCACGCCGTTGGAGTAGATAGGGAATCTCCTCCTTGAAGATGAAATCGGAAGCAAGGTAGTCCGGTGAAATCAGGCACACGGCTACGGCCGCGTCCTGCATGGCCTGCTCGATCTCGGGATACCATTTTTCACCTGCGTCGATCTTTCGATCATCCCACACGACAATGTGGCCGTATTGCTGCAGCGTACGCAAGTGAGGGTCAAGTCGATCCTTCCACGCCTCATCCTTGTGGCAATAGCTGATGAAGATCGTTGGTTTGTTTTCAAGATCGCTCATTTTACCCGGTTCCGTCACGACGCTCAGAGCGAATGAGGAGGCGTACACGTATCGGCACCGCCAGACACCATATCATGATAACGCAATGGGCCGCGCATGTCAAGCTCGAAATTCCGCATGGGAAATATTGAATGTTTCGAATGCCGGAGAGCTGGGTGAAGACCACGCAGCGGCCCCCGAGGCTCACACCCTTCGTATCCGTTTAGCGTGCCCCTGTAACGAGACACCTCCGGGCTGAAGCATTGCCCCCTGCCGGCTCGACCGGCAGGCGCGGAAGATTGACAGGCTACATGGGCCGAACACCCACCCCCGTTCTACGGCCGCCGACCTTTCTTCCGAGCCTGCCCAATGGCAGCCTCGGAAGAAAGGCTCCGTTGCCTGCACCATGCAGGCAACGACATCCGCCCTGCGGCGGATGCGGCGGCCGGGGGTGGGTCGGGGCAACGCGGTTTAGCCTGTCAATCTGTTGCTCCGGCGGGACAAGCCCGCCGGGGGCACTTTCAAAGCCAGGACGTGTCATTTCAGATCACGCTAAACAGATACCGCCCTTCAGGGGGTGGCGCAGGTCATACCAGCCGCAGGGCGCACAACGAATGACGCACCACAAAGAGCACAAAAAACGAACGGAGATCCCGGCTCTTCTTTGGGTACTTTCTGCTTTCTTCTTTGCGATCTTTGCGCCTCTGCGGTGAATCCTCCTTCCGTTCAGAAGAGCATTCCCGGGGTGGCGGCGGAGGCCTTGAGCTGGTAGAGGTCGAGGACGATTCGCTCGATGAGGTAATCGCGCTGCTCGGAGAAGTCCTCGTGCTGGAAGGTTGAGAGTTCGATAAGGACCGAGTAGACGGGATGGTCGGGAGCCGCAATCCGCACGGGCAGGGTTTTGAGGGAGTCTTTGAAGTATTCCAGCATCCTGCCTTTGCGCCTGCCGATCTTCGCGAAGTAGCGTTCCATCATGTGAGAGTTGAGTATAGCGGCGAGGAAGCAAAGGTCGATATCGGCATCCGGTTTGGGGAAGATCATCCGCACGTCGCCGCCGTCGTTCAGCGTCCGGCGTTCGTCCACCGCGAACCTGTTGCCGGGTGCGCGGTAAGGGCACACGATCTTGCGTTCGGCGTTCATCTGCGCCGCGTTTCTGGGCCGGTGAAATGCAAACCACGGCTCCGAGGCGGTGCGGCACACGTCGCGAGCCTCGAGCCTTTCGCGATACTTGGCCAGATGCCGCATTATGGCCGGATAGCGGTCGATCTGCTCCCCGCGGGGCACGTATATCATGAGCTTATCACCATAGGAGATCGCATAGCGGGCGATGTTGCTGTTCTTGATCAGGGGGCGAAGCAGGCCCGCCTCCAATTCGGCGGATCGGGCGTAATCGGCCGACACCACAAACGCCTCGTTGAGCCCGCTCTCCGGCCCCTGCACGATATCGCAAAACTCTCCCAGCGGCACGGCGTCCTTTTCGATCCTCGCGCGCCATTCCCGTTCGGCGTCGGAGATGATCACCCATGGTGCGCCCGAGAGCTCCTTCTGCGGGAAGTTGAACGGCTCCTCACTCGCCGGCTCGAACCGCAGGACGCTGTCGGCCGCGGGCTGCACCTTTCGCAGAATCGTGATCACGCAATGTATCATTGCGTCGGGGAAGAGCTCCTCGCGCGATGAATCGATGATGGTTGCGATCTGCGATTCCTTCGAGAGGAGGGCGCGGAGTTTGGCCGCGTGCGAGGCCTGCAGGAAATAAGCCGACGACAGCAGACCCAGCAGGCCGCCGGGCCGCAGCAGGTTCAGGCCGCGCTCGAAGAAGCAGTAGTGGAGGTCGCCATGCCCGGCATAAACGTCATACGCATTCGCGAGCGCGTGTTTTGTTTCAGCGTCGAGACGGGGGACGGCGCTGTACGGCGGGTTGCCGACGATGACGTCGAAGCCCCCCTCACGGAAGACAGTGGGCAGGGCATCCTGCCAGCGGAATCGGTCGTCGCGCAGGGCGTCGGCAACGAACAGCCCGCGCCCGTGCAACCCGGCGAGGCCGAAGGCCATGCGGGCGACTTCAACGGCCTCGGCCGATACATCCGCGCCGAATACCTGCCCTGCGGCCGTGCTTGCCGCTTCCTGTGCGCTCAGTCCTTGGTCGACGTAGAACGAGACGAGCACCCTGGCGGATTCGAGCAGAAACACGCCCGAGCCGCAGGCCATATCAAGGACCCGCAATTGCGACACTTCACGAACGCCGTCGCACTCCTCGAGCTTTCGGCCCAGGGTTTCGGCGACGATTCGCTCAACCACCTTTTGAGGCGTGTAGTACGACCCTGTTGACTTGCGGGAGGCGTTTCGCACAACGCGCGCCTTGCCGTCGGTGACGGCGATCGTGGACGAAAGGTAATCGAGGTGGGCGGCGCCGAGGAAGTCGTAGGGCAGTTCCATCTCGCCAAGGCGACCGACAAGATCATCGCGCAGGGAGTCGGAAATCAGGCTTTCGGTCGCCGGGGTGTGACCTGCGCGAGCCATCAGCAGGCGGAGGATCCGGCTCTGGGTTTTTGATCGGAGTTCGTCGGCGCTCACGCGCTCGGCCAGGTCGGCGGCGATGGCCGAGCGGGCGGATGCAAGGAAGGCGCGCAAGACGCGCCGATCAGGGGTTCTTTGCTCGGCGCTCACCGGATGCCAGTTTTTCCATGAGCTTCTTGCTAACGATCTCGGGAACGAACGGGCTGATGTCGACTCCCATGGCGGCCACTTCCTTTATCCTGTGTGAGCTCAGGAAGGAGCATTCGACGCTTGTCATGAGGAAGATGGTCTCTACGTCGCCGCAAAGGGCCTTGTTGCTGAGAGCGAGCTGGAATTCGTAATCGAAGTCGGACATCGTGCGCATTCCGCGGAGGATGACGCTAGAGCCGACGCTGCGGACGTAGTCTACGGTGAGACCGGAGAAGCTGTCGATTCGGACGTTCGGTATGTCGGCGGTCAGCCGGCGGAGCAGGTCTATTCGCTCGTCGACGTTGAAGAGTGGTTTTTTGGCGGGGTTGACCGCAACCGCCACGATGAGCGTGTCGAAGATACTCGCACCGCGTTCGATGATGTCGGTGTGGCCGTGAGTGATGGGATCGAAGGTCCCGGGATAGACTGCTGTTTTCATCACCTTTTCCTTGGCTTGTGGACGGCCCCGCTATTCTTCGTCGTCGCGTGCCTCGGCGAGGTTCCTGACGAACGATCCCGGCCTGGGCGGCATCTTGATTGCTTTCGACGTGAGGGCGAAGCTGACGGACTGCTCGCCGGCTCTCTCGTCGTTCTCAACGATTATCGCGAAGTTGAACGCGTGACAGTCTCTGATCAGCTCCACGCTTTCTTCGAGCGACTCGCCGCTGCGCCAGTCGCGGTCGTATGATACTACCGCGGCCCATTTCGGTGTCATTCTGTAGGCGAGAGAGTAGGTACCGAAGGAGTCCAGTCCTCGCTCGTACGTGTGGCCGATGTAAGACGACCAGCGGTCCGACACGTCGATCGACGCTCCCACGTTGAGAAACGCCAGCCCGCGATTATTCTCGGAGAAATCGTAGTTGGCGTTCGTGAAAATACTCAGGCCGTCCACCGGCCGCAGCCGCGCGTCGACCCGCAACGGAGAGAAACTCTCGCCGTTGTTGTCGCGGTTGCTGTGCGGGAAGTACTCGGTCTCGAGGTCAAGGTCGAGTAGGTCGACTGTCCTGCCGTTACGGCGCGTTTGGAACTTGTTTCTCAGCCGGAGCGATATGAAGTCTTGTTGCCGGGCCATGTCCACGTCGTCAAATTGAATCAGATCGGTAGCGAGCGCACCCCGCGTGGTTGTTCTTGCAACGTAGGCGATATCGGGCACGATGATGTGCCGCACGCCGTTTATGTCGAGCGGCTTGCTGGTTATGCCAAAGTAGCGATAGAGGGCGGTGGACATGCGGCCCCCATAGAAGAGCTGCCTGCGCCAGACGTCGCGGTCGCTGCGCAGCCTTTCGCTGTAATAAGTTCCCTGCACGCCGACGAACGGTTCCAGCTTGAAGCGGTTGAGAGGGAAGGGGCGCGAGACCTCGTAAACGCTATCCCACCTGAAGATCGTGCGGTCCTCGCCGAGCTCTTCGGCGGGGGTGATGGGGGGGAGGTTCTGAAAGGCATTCCATTTACGGCGGCGTGCATTGAAGCTCGCGGCGGTGTCGCCCGGGCGCATTCGGATCGCCGACAGGCGCCGCCGGAAGAAGCCGAACTCACTCTCCGAGTTCAACAGGAACCCGCCGGGCAGAGGCTCGGCGAGGCCGTACAACCCGGCCACGGGCAGACGCTCGGTCTGGTCGAGGTATTCATTGAGCCGGATTTTTCCCTCGATGAAGGCCATCCAATTGTCTTTGCTGCGCTTTACGTAGATGCGGTTCTCTATCGGCTTGTCCCTGTAATACTCGCTGTCGAAGAATTCCTTGCGGAAGCCTGCGTCGCTGTACTTTTGCAGCTCGATGTCGAGTTCCCATCCGGCGGGTGAGTCCATCGAGTGAATCCACTTGTAGCGATAACGATGCTGCGTGCCGAGTGTTTGGCCGCTGAAATCCTCACCGGCATCGTTGGGCATGGTGAAGTACTCGGCTTCGCCCCTGGTTACCAGGGGATGGTCGTATTCCAAGCCCAGGCCCCAGCCGAAGCCCCGCTCCGAGAAATACCCGAGCGTGACCGTGCCGGTAGAATCGATGGGCAGGGGAAGGCCGAAAGATGTATCGAGTGTGACAAAGGTGCCGAATTCGGACGAGTTTCCGACTCTCAGATCGAAGCTCGGACGGTTCTCAGGCAGGATTATCGCGGGCAGGTAGAAGGGCATCGGCACGCCGTGGACCCAGTAGGTTACGCCTTTTGCGATGATGTCGTTGTTGGGCTTTACGATCAGCTTGCGGGCGCGGATGTAATGGTGGGGTACGGCGTAATCGCAAGTGGAGACAGTGGCCCGGTCGGCGAGGATCGTGCCGTCGGCGAGCCGCATGCCCAGGGGCGTTGCAACGTACCAGGTCGAGGGTTTCGTCTTGTCGAGGCTTCGGTAATTGAACTCTTCGAAGACAACTTCCCCGGAGGCCCAGTTGATGAATGCGCGTTCGCATTGCATTTCGCGCGAGGGCGTGACCATCCTCACGTTGCCCTCGATGTAGACCTCGCGCTGCCGGCCGATGGCGTAGTCGGCGGTCACGATCGTATCGCCCCAGGCGGCGCGCACATTTCCGCTGGCGGCGAAGGAATTGCCGTCGGGGGTCATCTCCAGGACATCGGCTTCTATGAAAAGCTTGCCGGCTTCCGAGGTAAACGTGGCGAGCTCGGGGTTGCTCGGCCCCGTCCTTTCGGTTTCGCCGCCGGCGGGCTCGGAGCCTGCTGCATGGAACGCTGCGCCGCTCGAGGCGAGAATCAGGAAAACAAGGATGAAGATTCGCTGCATTGCGTTATGTAGCGCCCACAAACACGAAGGCTACTCGTAGTATCTTCAGAATCTAACCAATTATAGCCGTGGGCTGAGGCAATTCAATAAGAAAAGGGGCGAAACGGGGAATGGCAGTGCGACACAGTATTATGGTCCCCGTGAATCGATGGCAACGGCCGCCTCAGAAGGCGGCTCGGCGAAGGCCGCCTGAGAAGGCGGGGAGACGTTCGTACGTGTTTAGCGTGCGCAGACCGAATCTGTTTTGGGCTCGCCTCTTCAGCCCCAAGGGCGATAGTCTGTAGCCACGGGCGTCAGCCCGTGGAAAAGATCGGCCCCATAACCCCGGAGCCCCGCAGGGGGCGGTAGAATGATTCGTGCCGCCTGAGACGGCGGCACGACGAACGAAGACGTTCGCCGAGGTGAACGCGATAGCGGCACCGTCTCGGAAACCCCGAAGCAGTTGAAAATGTCCTTCCGTAAGTATATAATATGCCGTGATTTGACAATACTGCCTACGGGCGACTATGACGTGATGGCCGAAAGGATGGTCATGTTCGGTGAGTAAAATGATGCGAACAGAGATCCTTGACGCAAGCGTGACCTTCGTGAACCAGCCCTTTGCCACGCCCCTTGTGCTCAGCTCCGGGCCGATCGACCGCGCCACCCAAGCTACGGCCGAGGTAACTGTCCGAGTCGGCGGTAAAGAGGCCACGGGGCGCAGCTCGATTTACCTGGGCCACCTCTGGGCGTGGCCCGACCCGGGCTTCTCACACGAGGAGAAAGACGCAATACTTCGAGAGCTTTGCGAGGAGATTGCCGGCGACCTCCGGGCGCTGTGCGGCGGCGAGGCCGCTCATCCTCTTGAGCTCGGCCTGCGACTCCACGACAACATCTGCGATCAACCCACGCCCCCGACGCTGGCCCGGGCCGTGTGCGCCGGCCCGTTCGACGCGGCTATTCACGACGCTGCGGGCATAGCCCTGGGCATCTCTGCCTTCGAATTCTACAAGCAGTCCGTGCCGCTGCCGACGGCCGACGTTTACTTCGCGGATCGAAACGCCTGCGCGGCAATCGGTCGAGCGATACAGCCCCCGAGAGGCGAACTCGACGCGTGGTACATTGTGGGCAAGAACGATTCGATGGAAGAAGACGTTGCCCCCTGGATCCGTGACCGCGGCTATCGCTGCTTCAAGATAAAGGTCCTGGGTCAGGACAACGCGCAGGACGTCGCACGCACCGTGGAGGTCTACCGGGCGGCCAAGGGGCTGGGCGCCAGTGATCCGCGGCTGTCTGTGGACGCCAACGAGGCGAATCCCGACGCGGCGAGCGTCCTCGATTACCTGGAGCGCCTGAAGGCCGCCGATGCCGAGGCATTTGCCGCCCTCCAATACCTGGAGCAACCTACCGGCCGTGACATCGCCGTGCACCGATTCGACTGGCGCGAGGTCACAAGGCTCAAGCCGGTGATACTTGACGAAGGCCTCACCGGTCTCGGCCTGATGGAAGAGGCGGCTGAGCAGGGCTGGAGCGGATTTGCACTCAAGACATGCAAAGGCCACAGCCTCAACCTCGTGGCGGCGGCGTGGGCGAGGGAGCGCGGTCTGCTGCTGTCGTTCCAGGACCTCACCAACCCCGGGCTGGCGCTGATTCACGCCGCCCTGTTCGCGGCTCACATGCCTACTATTAACGGCATCGAGCTGAACTCCCCGCAATTCACCCCCGCCGCCAACAAGGATTGGCTGCCCAGGCTGAGCGGCCTGTTCGATCCGACCGGCGGGGTGCATCGTATCCCCGAAAGAATACCAAGCGGACTTGGCTCAACCCTGTGATGTTTGCAGCAAGGAGTGATTTAAGAAATGGCAAAGACCGGAAAGAAAACCATTCGCATCGGCATGATCGGCGTCGGGCAGATCGCCCAGCTTCACCTGGCGACCTACAGCAAGATCAAGAGCGCGGAAATCGTGGCCGCCGCGGATATCGATACCGAGAAGCTGAAAAGCGTCGCGGAAGAATCCAATATCCCCGACACATACACCGACTTCCGCGAAATGCTGAAACGCGACGACATCGATGCGGTCGACGTGTGCCTTCACAACAATCTTCACATGCCCATGACAGTTGCCGCGCTTGAGGCCGGCAAAGACGTCTACTGCGAAAAGCCGATGGCCGGCGCCTACGTCGACGCCGAGCGCATGCTGCAAGCGGCGCGCGACCTCGGGCGCAAGCTCTCGATCCAGCTCGGCACGCTCTTCAGGCCGCCGACGCGCGCGGCGAAAGTTCTCATCGACGAGGGGCAGCTCGGCAAGATCTACCACGCGCGCTCGACGGGCTACCGGCGCCTCGGCCGGCCCTACGTCGACGGTTACGGTGCGCGGGCGTTTGTGAGCAAGGAGATCGCGGCGGGCGGCGCGCTCTACGACATGGGTGTTTACCACATCGCGCAGGTGCTGTATCTCTTGGGGAACCCGGAGCCGACGCGGATTTCCGGCAAGATCTATCAGGAAACGCCCATGGACCCGAAGCGCGAGGCCGACAGCGGCTACAACGTTGAGGAGTTGGGAATGGGATTCGTGCGCTTCGATGACGGCCTGTCGATGGATATCATCGAGTCGTGGGCGGTGCACATGGACGCCTTCGAGGGCTCGAGCGTCTTCGGGAGCATGGGCGGCATCCGACTCGATCCGTTCGGGTTTTTCCACAGGGTCGGTGACATGGTCATCGACAGCAAGGTTGATCTGGTTTCAGCGAAGCATCGATGGCTGAGCGTGGATGGGATCGGCGACGTTTACGACTCGCCGCAGCATCACTGGATAGCCGCTTTGCAGGGGCGGGTGGATTTGCTGCCGACGGCCGAGATCGCGCTCAACACCATGCTCATCTCCGAAGGGATCTACCTGTCGGATCATCTGGGGCGGGAGGTCGGCGCCGATGAGGTCCGCGAGCATTCCCAATCAACGGCCGCCTGAGAAGGCGGCGCGACGAACGAAGACGTTCGTACGTGTTTAGCGTTTCCGTGTAACGACACACCTCCGTGCCCAAGCAGTACCGCCCCCTGCCGGCTTGACCGGCAGGGGCGAAAGATTGACAGGCTACGTGGGGAGAACACCGACGTCCGTTCTACGGCCGCCGACCTTTCTTCGGAGCCTGCCAAACGGCAGGCTCCGAAGAAAGGCCACGTTGCCTGCATC
>Ga0114922_10000891_pt1 | contig 28462 bp, 15 predicted proteins | sample AartaG_FD_100975 | JGI IMG/M metagenome (GOLD analysis project Ga0114922, IMG submission 100975) | Deep subsurface microbial communities from Aarhus Bay to uncover new lineages of life (NeLLi) - Aarhus_00045 metaG | ecosystem: Environmental > Aquatic > Marine > Oceanic > Sediment | place... | reverse complement strand
GCAGTCCGGGACAGTTGTAAAGCTTGACGCCGAAATTAAAGTCACCACCGTGGCCAAGCCCTTCAATGAGTTTCCATTTTCCCTGTCGGATTGCGAACATGCCGCACACGGAGTGATGGACTACAGCCTCACGCTGGCGCGATAGCTTTTTCCCATACAATGCAGGGAGGAAACTCTCGCTGTCTTCTCCGACATTGTGCGGTAACGAGAAGCCCATCAGTTCCGCACATGTTGCCATCAGGTCGGTCAGGCAAATGGTCTCGTCGCATGTGGAGGCATGGTTGATTTTGCCCGGCCAGCGAGCGATAAAAGGTACACGATGCCCCCCTTCATAAATTTGGGCCTTTGCCCCCCGCCAGGGCAGATTGGAACCGCTGTTCCTGGAACCGTTGTCGCTCGTCACAATAATGAGTGTATTGTTCGTGAGATTCAGGCGCTCCAGGGCATTGAGCACTTCACCAACAGCCCAATCAAACTCGACTACGAAATCGCCGTATTTTCCCAGGCTGCTCCTGCCACGAAATCTCTTGTTCGGCGTATGGGGTAAGTGAACGTTTGTCGTGGAGTAATACAGAAAGAAAGGCTTGTCCTTGCTGTTTTCAATGAATCGAATGGCTTCTGCGGAGAGTTCTATCGCGGTGTCTTGAAGTTTGCGGCGACAGCGATTGAACACTGCCTTATCCATTATACTTTCGCCGTCCTTCATTCCAACGATACTGCGACCTCTTATAAAGACCTCGGATGCCGGCGGCGAGTTATGACTGAATGGTACCCCGAAGAAGGAATCAAAACCGACTTCCAGCGGACCGGGCTCCATGATTCCTTTCTGGTAAGCATCATTACGTCTACCCCATCCCAGGTGCCATTTGCCAATACACCCGGTCGTATAGCCGTATTGTTTCAACATTGCCGGCACGGTGAGTCGTCCCTCTTCGATCAGTAGCGGCATCCGGTCATTTATGACCCAATCCTTCAGCCACGTTCGCCAACAGTATCGTCCCGTAAGAACACCGTAGCGGGTAGGTGTACACACTGCTGAAGGACTGTGAGCGTCTGTGAACTTCACGCCCTCATCAGCCAGACGATCGCAATTGTGCGTGGGTATCTTTCGAGAGCCGTAGCAACCCAGATCGTGGTAGCCAAGATCATCAGCCATGATGAAGATAATGTTTGGCGATGATTTGTCTTGATGTACCAGCACGGATAGGCAACCCGGCAGAGTCATAGCCGATCCTGCCAGGCCCATGGTCGCAAGGAATTGTCTTCTATTCATCCTGTCCTTCATGACTTTGCTCCATTTATTATACCCTAACCGGGATTTCCCATTTATACCAGCTACGCCGCTGAGCCTCTTTATTAATAGAATATCAAATCCATCTAAAAATTCAATCTTTCCGGCTAAAGCAAAACCCGGCGCGCCGGGAAAGAGGGACCGGACTATCAGAAAAATGGTGGCAGGCGCTGTGTTTGGTGTTACGAGGAAGCTGAGTTCGAGGGCAAGCAAAAAAGCGGGAGCCGGGGTCTACGGGAGAGCACTGGATGTCAGAGGATAAACGGCACCAGCCGTTTAGTTACTTTTTGCTTATACTCTATGTATTCATCGCCATATTCTTCGATTAAGATTCTTTCTTCACGAACAGTCGTCAAAAAGTATAGTAAAAAAAGAAATGGGAAATATAAAATTGATATTATTGATTTGAGTAATATTGTCCACCCCAATACGGCTACTACCGTTCCGGAGTATATTGGATGTCGAACAACTCGATATACTCCTGATGTTATTAAATTTGATTTTTTTCTAACACTTGGAATAGTTCCAAATTTCAAAAGAGCAAAAATGATGGGAATCCATCCTAATACAAAAAGTAATATTCCTATTGGTAGTGAGATAAAATCGCTTACATTAAATCTGTTTTGTGGGATTAGCGGGGAAATAAATAATGGTCCTACCACAACAAAAACACTTAATTTTTGGAGAAAAACGGGCAATTTAAGGAAATGTTTTTTCGAGTTTTTATTTGACAGGAACATAAAATCAAACAAGAAACCACACAAATTAATTGATAATACTGCAATTGGTAAATAACTCATCTGAGATTTCCATTTACACCTGCTCAGCTACGGTGCTGAGCCTGTTTTCTAATACAATATCAAATCCATCTAAAAATTCAATCTTTCGGGCTGAAGCAAATCCCGGCGAGGCGGGAAAGACGAGTCTGCCAGACGGACCCGCCAAACGGATGGCGGGCAAGAGGCGGATAAATCCAATTCAATGTAGAACGTTGAAATCAGCCGCCGCTTTAACAGTCGGCTACATTGAGTTGTTATTCAGTTGTGTTCTATCCATCTCATTAATGCTTTTTAAACGCAAGTTCAAAAACCAAATATATTGCTTATCCATATCACGGACATGAAGAGCCAAATCAAAAAACCAATTCCCCAAATAACGAAAATGACCACCTTTAAGAAGATATTCTTTAACTGTTTGACTTTATCGTGTATTAACATAAGAAGAAACAATCCAGTAGATAGAAACAGAAACAAACCTACAGCAGAGAGCAGTTCTTTTTGGGGGAATTGAAGTCCTTCTCTGATAAACGCAGGAATTACAGAGATAACAAAGAAAATCAAGAAAAACAACAAAAACCACAGATACTTTTTGCACCAGCGTTCTTGACTGGTGAAAACCTCTTCAAATTTTTTCCTAAATGGAATTATCATTTTTTCATCTGCATAACGTAACAATATACAACATTTATCCGCCGTTGGTTTGGCGGGTCCGTCTCGCGGACTTTTTGTCTAACAATTTACTCTACCGGAACTAAAGACTCTTTCAACAGACCCACAGACCCTTTTAATTCAAGTTTAAATTCCTTCAAGCTGGGCGCTATTTCACAGGCCCGGCCAAGTCATCGAGGTCTCCGTTGTAAATGGCCAGCCTGATGTCACAGTTCGCTTTATCCTGAAATCCTTCCGGACAATATATCATGAAGTAAAGTTTCTCGGCGACCCTTAGAACCTCAGCGTCCTCGGTTCCGGGTAGCCTGGTGTTCTGTGCCTCCCATTTAATGCCGTCGAGCGACGTGGCATAGCCGGCCCGCGGCTCTTCCTCAAAGCCGTAGTACATATACCAGGTTTGACCTTCCCTGAACACCTGGGTGTATTGATGATCAGCGTTTTCGCCTTCTATGCTTATAGGCAGGGAGTTATCGAAATCGAAGCCGGTCTCGTCGGCCGAAAACGCCAGCCGAAGCCTCGCGCCATCGGCAGCGACATCTCCCCAGTTCCAATAGTACATCAAAAATCGGTCACTCTTATCATCGTGGAGGACATGTATATCCGCGATCCGCTCGCTATCAAAGTTGCTTACCCTGCCCTTCTTGACAAAGTGCGTGCCGTCCTCGGATACGGCATAGCCGCACTGAAAACTTTTGTGGCCTTTCCTTTCGCCGCCGTACCACATCTTAAACTGTCCGTCTTCGTAGATGACGTATGGGTCCCATACCGCACCGTCGTCCCACTGACCGGCCTTGCCCGGACGCAGCACAGGATTGCACGGGTCCTTGATCCAGTCAAGTCCGTCCGTGGTGGTGACATGTCCTATTTGCAGGTCCCCGACACCTCCGGCCCCGCCTTCATAGTAAAGATGAAAGACATCACCGACCTTGACAACACTCATTGACATTGCCCCCCAGCTGTCCCACTGACCGGGGCTGCCCGGGCCTATGATTGGATTATCGGGATATGGTTTCCAGGCGGTTTGCCCGGCAAGGTTCCGCCATTTACTTTCAAGGGCTTGTGCCGTGGTTGAGCTGTCTGTTGTATTGCTCGGTTCCTCACGGCAGCCTCCTGCCGCAACAGACAACAGTACCCCGGTTATTACCAGCACTCTCATCGTACATTACTCCAACTGACACCACCATTTAGCCGGTTACAGAAAATAATTTTCTCCGTACTACATCAATAATTTTACAAAATTCACCTTGTACTATCAAGAATTATCTCTTTCGCCTGCAAGCATCCATAAGGTCTATAGTATCAAGATCCAGTCCGCTTGTGACCTGTTACATAGGAAATGTGGGTTCAAATAAATCATTTGGATTTATGCTGGAATTTGTGTCACGTTTTTTGGGTTTTGGACTCTATTCTCTTGTGACTATAATACGAGGACCAGAGACAGGCCTTGAAAGGGGCATAAAGTGGCAAGTGAAGCCGAATTATTGCAAGCGAGTTTAGCTGGCAGCAAAGAGGCGTTTGGGACAATTGTCGAGCAATATCAGTCTCTAATCTGCGCGATTACGTACAGCGGGACGGGGGATTTTGCGAAAAGCGAAGAGCTGGCTCAAGAGACGTTTTTGAGAGCGTGGAAGGAACTGCGGCAGTTAAAAGATTTTGGCAGGTTCCGGGCGTGGGTGTGCACGATTGCGCGCAATCTTGCAAGAAAATCGATTAGAGGGGGGCGCAGGGACATTATAGGTGACGCGCAGGCGCTTGAGAGAGTTGGGCCGGTTGAATCGGCGGAACCCGGGCCGAGTGATGCAGCAATAAACAAAGAGCACGAAGCGATTGTCTGGTCTGCACTGCAGGAGATTCAGGAGCAGTATCGTGAGCCGATGACGTTTTTTTATCGCGAGCAGCAGTCGGTAAGAGAGGTGGCAGCGGCGCTGGGACTGAGTGAGGAGGTGACAAGACAGCGGCTTTCGCGAGGCCGGAGGATGCTTAAAGAAAATGTCGCTGCGCTGGTGGAAGAGACTCTTGGCCGGACGAGGCCGGGCAAAGTCTTTACGGTGGTGGTTATAGCAGCACTTCCGGCATTAACTCCGCAGGCGGCGAGCGCAGCCATCGCGGGAGTGGCGGCGAAGGGTTCGGTTGCGGCGAAATCGGCGGGGATGCTTAGTTTAGTCGCAGGAGCGTTAGGACCCTTGCTTGGATTGTTAGGGTCAATCATCGGAATCAGGGCAAGTATTGCCGCTACGAAATCACGGCGCGAACGTGAGTTTATGAAAAAAAGGGTCTGGCAGGTAATTCTCTACTGCTGTGGTGGTTTGGCAGTTGGGCTTTTGCTCTGGTGGACCTGGTTTCGGTCCCTCCTGGTTTGGCCAATATGCATAGTGTTCGGGGTATTTTTTGCAGGGGTGTTTGTATTAACTTTTATAACCGAACGGCAGCGCAAGGCCATTCAGATTGAGGAGGGAACGTACGTCAAGCCAGAGCGGAAAATGCTGGAAAGAACAGATGGGCAAATCTATGGTTCATTTGGAGGGGCAATCTTTGGTTCGCTTTTCTGGCTGTATCTAACAACAGTGCAGGCCAAGGACTGGGCGGCATGGTGGATTGTATTGTCAAGCGGGGTCCTGCTGTTTTTGCTGGCAACTAAATTATGTTTACGAGCGAAGCAACATTACGAGCGAGTTGCTATGGGGACCTTTGCTGTTATTGGGGTACTGCACCTGTTAGTGGTCAATCTGCGGTGGGAAAAGTGGATGGCATATTTCATAGAGAGTGGCCATAACCTCAAATACACTCGCGTATCGCTTTGGCAGGTTAATCTGGTTATAACTGCGGTAACATCAGCCCTTCTGCTGGTATTTCTGTTTGGCGAACTGAAGCAGCGAAAGTTACGAAGAAAACAGCAGCAGGCCGAGGCCGAATAGTCAGAAACGAATCCTCACACCAGAAGCCTACGCTTGAATGTTCAGCCCAGTTTTGTTATATGGGGGAAATTCTGTACGCACAAATACCACCTATGGTGCAAGCTGAGGCACAAGTAGTTGTCGTGCCGGTATGCGGCGAAATATAAAACTTAGCGAGTCAATATGAAAAATATTGTTGAAAATTTTCTGATATGTGTTTTGCCTTTTGGGCTGGTGCTTTTGTTGGGCGCAAGTTATGCGGGCGCTCAAGAATCGGTCTCCGTGTCGACGGTTCGTGAGCCGGCGGTCATACCGAAACCTATGAAGATGAAAGTGGGCAAGGGCTATTTCATTTTGAAGGCCGAGACCAGAATTCTGGTCGGTGAGAAGGCGCGTGAGGTTTTTGGCGTCGGCAGATACCTTTCTGAGCGTCTCGGCCCTGCAACGGGTCTGAGCCTGGTTGTGCAGAGAACTTCCAAAGCGAGGCCGGCGGCAGGGTCAATTCTGCTGACCACGCGCAATGCCAGGCAGGAACTCGGCGAGGAAGGTTACGAACTGACAGTTACCAAGGATTATGTTGTGTTGCGTGCGCCGCGGGCTGCGGGTCTTTTTCGCGGCGTCCAGACTGTCAGACAATTGCTGCCACCACCGATTGAAAGCCGGGCGAAGCTTCCCGGCATCGAATGGACAATTCCCTGCGTGGAGATTGAGGACAAGCCCAGTTTTCGGTGGCGCGGGTCTTTGCTGGATAGCTGTCGCCATTTTCTTACCAAAGACTTCGTGAAGCGCTATATTGACCTGCTTGCCTATCACAAGATGAATCGTCTGCACTGGCATTTGTGCGAGGACCAGGGCTGGTGCATTGAGATTAAGAAGTATCCGAGATTGACCGAGATTGGCGCGTGGCGGGGCGAAGGCGAAAACCGATATGGCGGTTTCTACACGCAGGAAGATGTGAAGGAAATCGTTGAGTATGCGAAAAGCCGATACATTATGGTCGTTCCGGAAATTGAGATGCCGGGACATTGCACTGCCGCCCTGGCGAGCTATCCGGAGTTGGCCTGTACGGGCGGGCCTTTTGAGGTATCGACCAGAAGAGGCATTCATAAGGAAGTTTATTGTGCAGGGAATGATAAGGTCTTTGAATTCTTAGAGGATGTGCTGTCGGAGGTTATTGAACTGTTTCCGGCACCATATATTCATATTGGGGGGGACGAGTGTCCTAAAGACCGGTGGAAGAGGTGTGCAAAGTGCCAGGTGAGGATAAAGGCCGAAGGTTTGAAGAACGAGGATGAGCTTCAAAGTTATTTCATCAAGCGGATCGAGAAATTTCTGCTGGCGAAGAACCGCAAGCTCATCGGCTGGGACGAGATTTTAGAGGGGGGTCTGGCGCCGAGCGCAACGGTGCAGTCGTGGCGGGGACTTAAAGGAGCGATTGCCGCAGCACGGGCAGGTCACGATGTAATTGTTTCGCCGACGAGTCACTGCTATCTTGACTATACTCATAATAAAACCAGTTTGGAAAGAGTTTATTCATTCGAGCCAGTTCCTGAAGGATTGACCCCTAAGGGGGCGAAACACATTCTCGGCGGCGAGGGGAATATGTGGACGGACCGAACGGCTCAGGAGCTGGTTGATAGCTGGGTTTTTCCGCGTTTGACGGCGCTGGCGGAAGTCCTCTGGTCGCAGAAAGATGCACGCGACTGGAAGGATTTTACCGGGCGGATGCAGGAACATTACGCGCGACTGGATGTAATGGGTGTAAATTTCTATAGGCCAATACCTGCGAGGCGGGTCGCAAGATGGCAGCCGGGAGACATCTCTGCAGCAGCAAAGACTTTCGAATGGGACATTACGAATCATCTCGGCGCCTTGGGCAGGGGCCGCGACCTTTTTGTGATAGTGGTATACGGCCAGGGCAAGCACGGCGTTGTTGTTGAAGGCGTTGAACTGCTCGAGGACGGCAAAGAGGTCGAGCGGGATGAGCATAAGGCTTTTAACGGCTGGTCAAACCTGTACGCAACATACAGGTTAGCGCTCGGGTACACTCGGCCGGAAGTCAGCTATAAGATAAGGGTAAAACTTCGCGCTAAGGGCGGGACCAATAGCTGGGGTTCGGTCTGGCTCAGCAGGCACCCTTTTCCGCCTGATATTTATTGAAGGGCTATGCTGACCTTGGGCCCAAGGACTTGGCGCACTCGAGCTCACAAAGATATGTTCTTGCCTGCCTGAGGCGGGTGAAATTTTTAGTTTGAAAGCATTCCGATGATTTTAGAAAGCATTGACTGGGTATGTATTTTTGTTTTTTTCGCTATCTCGCTGGTTATCGGTGTCATTGCTTCCAAAAAGGCGGGGAGAAGCTCTTCTGAGTTTTTTCTGTCGGGGCGTAATATGCCCTGGTGGCTGCTCGGTGTTTCGATGGTGGCTACGACCTTCTCGACCGATACTCCCAATCTGGTCACTGATATTGTTCGGCAGAACGGCGTGGCCGGCAATTGGGTCTGGTGGGCGTTTTTGCTGACCGGTATGCTGACGGTTTTCGTTTACGCCAAGTTATGGCGGCGCTCGGGGGTGATGACCGATATCGAATTCTACGAGCTGCGATACAGCGGCAAAGTCGCCGCTTTTTTGCGGGGCTTTAGAGCGATTTACTTAGGCGTGTTCTTTAATGTCGTTATTATGGCGTCGGTTACGCTGGCGGCGATTAAGATAGGTGGGGTGATGTTAGGGCTGAGCCCCTTTCAGACAGTTGCAATCGCCGCTGTGGTCACGGTGACATACAGTATGTTAGGCGGGCTGCGGGGGGTCCTCATTACTGATTTTATCCAGTTCGCTGTCGCTATGTTTGGCGCAATAATGGCGGCGAAAATCTCACTCCAACACGCTGAAGTTGGTGGATTGGCGAATTTGATTGCCCATCCGAACGTGGCAGGCAGAATCAGCATACTGCCTGATTTTTCTGATACCAGCTTGTTGGTGGCGGTATTCATTATCCCGGTTGCAGTACAGTGGTGGAGTGTGTGGTATCCCGGCTCGGAACCGGGCGGCGGCGGTTATCTCGTTCAGCGAATGCTGGCGGCCAAAGATGAAAAGAATGCGATGGGGGCAACTCTACTTTTTAATGCCGCACATTATGCCCTTCGTCCCTGGCCCTGGATTATTGTCGCGCTATGTTCCCTTGTGGTTTTTCCCGATATTGATTCGTTAAAGGCCGCTTTTCCCGGTGTCACTATAGGGCACGACCTTGCGTATCCGGCGATGCTCACGTTTCTGCCTGCCGGCCTGCTCGGTCTTGTGGTGGCCTCGCTCATCGCCGCTTATATGTCCACTATCTCAACGCATCTGAACTGGGGTTCTTCCTATGTGGTCAATGACTTCTACAAGCGTTTCTTAAATCCTGATGCGACTGAGAAGCAGATGGTCCTTGTCGGTCGGATTTCCACCGCGCTTTTGATGGTTGCGGCGTGCGCACTGGCTCCGTTTCTTGCCAGCGCCAAACGGGCCTTCGACCTTATGCTGCAGATTGGCGCGGGTACGGGGCTGCTTTTTATTCTGCGGTGGTTCTGGTGGCGGATAAACGCTTTTAGCGAGATTGCCGCGATGGTGGTTTCATTTATCGTTGCCTGCTATTTTGAATTCGTTCATACGCGTATCGGCCTGGCTCCACTTGAAAGCTGGCAGAAACTAATTATCGGCGTTGGTATCACGACCACGAGCTGGCTTACGGTTACTTTTATCACCAAACCGGCTGACGAAAAAACGCTGCGAAGTTTTTATCGTCTTGTTGGGCCAGGCGGGCCTGGATGGAGGGCGGTGCTGCAGAGGGCCAAATCAGATAATGACCCTATCGACGAGTCAGGTGAAAAATGGGATTTGCCTGCAGGGATTTTGTGTATGGTCTTCGGATGTTTTGCAGTTTACAGCGCGCTTTTCGCCACCGGCTTCTGGATTTATGCGAACCGTGTCCCCGCTGTCATTCTTACAATCACGGCCATTGTGTCGGCGGCGTTGTTAGTGAAGGCCTGGGCTAAACTGGACATAAAATAAGAAACGGTCTCACAGTGACTTCTACAGATTAGAAGACCTACAGCTCAAATGCTGCCGGGCCGGGACGTGTAAGCAGGAATACCGCATTGGCCGCCGGCCCAGGGAACTCACTTTTATACAGGGCCGACCACTTTCTCAGGAACCGTTTGGCTTCACTGGTTTTCGTCAATGCCCAAACGCTTCCGCCGAAGCCGGCGCCAAATGCTGAAGCTGCAACTGCACCCAAGTCGCGAGCACAGCGTGCCAAGAAAACCGTTTCCGGCACCTGATTGCCGAGCAGTTTTTCTGCAAGCTGCTGAGAGTGTGTCGCCTGCCGGCCAAACTCTACCAGGTCACCTGCTGCCAGGGCATCACTCGCCGCGGGGACGATGTTTTCACTCTCGGCCAAAAAATGTTCGAGTCGTTTTGACAGTTCTTCCGAGCTGAACTTCTTGTCACTTGCCCGCCAGACGTACGGCGGGCCAGCCTGTTGAAGTATATTTTGCAGACGGTCCGGTGCGCTGGGGCTGCTTGCTATGGCGGCGGCAAGGTGCGGGTCCGCACGTCCGGTCGCTTCGTTCCATATCCGGACCGCACACTGAGAAAGGTTCGAGAGGCGGTTGTACTTTTCCATTGCGGCCCCGGTCTTTTCGGCAACGACCCCGCTTGAAGCTATTGCGAAAATATGCTCAGGAGGAAATTCCACATTGCGTTCGAATCGCACAGGACAATAAGAGTACTGGCTGAGCGTACCGGGCCGGCAACAGAGAATGGCGGTGTGGTCCTCGCTGCCGCCGAAGGTGCCAACGCCTTTGTCACCCGCGAGTGAGCCGAAGGTCCGGCCGTTCTCAACTGTGGCGAGGTAGGTGGCCAGGTCAATCGGACCACTGATATCGTTGCGATATTCTGCGTGCGACGTCAGGTCGTCGAAGGCTGAGAGTACCAGGAAAAAACCGACTATCATGGCGCTGGAACTGGCCATTCCCGCAGCGGACGGCAGGTCGCTGGCGAAGGCAATCTCGGCGCCGCACAGAGTCCCGGGAAAATTTCTTGCCAGCCGGCGGGCAACAGTCATTGGATAATTGGACCAATGTCCCGGCCGTGGATTCAGGTTGTCACTGATTTGGAACTCTACCTGTTCGCCGGTGGCGACGTCGATGAGCCGAACGGTAGTATCCGGGCGTTGAGCTGCAACGATGCAAAATCCATTTTCTGTGGCGGCGATGATGCTCCGTCCGCCGGCGTAATCGGTGTGCTTGCCGAGGACTTCAATTCGGCCGGGGACAAAAAAAGCCCTGACCGTTGCTCCATCATTGAGACCGGAGTTACGCAGAGCTTCTGCACAAGCGAGAAACAGTTCAGCCTTATTCTCGCTCTCCGGGGAACTCAGACCTTTCGAAACCAGACGAGCTTTTGACTGCGAGAGGTCAGAAAAAGCCCGCAGAGTCAAAGGCTCATTCACAGTGACACCTCCACGTCGGCGAGTGCCGCCGCGACTGCTTTGATGTCCTCGCGGCTGGACAAATCCAGGACGGGTGCCCGCATCTGCACCACACGAAATCGCCGGCCCAAATTGTCTATCGCATACTGGACGGCATCGGGCAGTTCAAGCTCACCCCGCGCCGACGGTGAAATGGAGCGGCAGGCAGTAAATATAGCCGAGTCAAATCGCCAGCAGTTCATACTGACGTAAATAGGTTTTGGGACCGAAGCGATGACATCCGGACTGGGCTTTTCGATGATTTGGGTCAGGTAACCATCATTGTCGGTCTGGACGATGGCAAACTTCTCAATGCGCTCGGGCGGAATGTTGTCCCTTAGGGACGTCTCGCGGTCATTCGCGGAACGCCTCTCACCGGCGAAAGCAGCCAGGCCGGGTCCGTCCAGCTCGTGTAAGTCCTTCAGAGCTTGAAGAGGGTAATAGTTGTCGGAGTTAATCACAAGAAAGTCGTCACCAGCGGCAAATTGCTCGGCAGCAGCAACGGCATCGGAGGTCCCCAGCGGCTCGGTCTGGATTACAAATTCAATGCTCACGCGCCGGCAGTTGAGTGCCTCGTAATAGTTTCTGACAACATCATGCTCAGGCCCGATGACCAGGCACATGCGGCGATAGCCGGCGTCAGCCAAGGCGCTGATGACGTAATCAAGGAAGGGGCGGTCGATGGGAATCATTGCCTTGACACCGGTTTTGGCGACGGCGTTTTGCTCTTTGGTAAGCTCGGCCGAGTCGTCGGGCTTTTGCATTCGCGTGCCCAGACCCCTGGCGAGTATGACGGCTTTATCCATATTCACCACCTAAGAGAAGTCAAACCTGCTCGACTGTCACGTCGGCGATGCCTCCGAGGCTACGACTACCGATGGGTCTTCTTCTCCGATAATATTGAGAACCTTAATACCTGCGAGCTGGCAGTAGGCCTTGAATGGAAGTTTGAGGTCGCCGTATATGAACAATTGGTGGAATCCCTTGATGTCGCGCGAGTCTTTTGCATTGTCCACTTCGATTTCAAGAGAAGTTCGGCAGCCGCCGGAGGGCGGGGTCTCGATATTGCGAAGGACGCGTCCGGTGCCGAGGATTAATTTTTCCGGACCAGCAAAGTCTATCACGGTGACCTTCTGGTCGATGCGCCAAAGGACCTGCATTGCGACGCCGATGTTGGATTCGGAGTGGCTGCGCAGAATGAACGGCGCGGGGGGTTTGTCAAAGCCATCGAGTTTAGTCGCGCAGGTGCAGTGGGCGCCCATCAGGGTATTGTTGACTGTGTTTGGCGCGGGGTCCTGCATAAAGCCGGGCCGGTCGAACAGAAGGTTTGTAAGGCGTGTTGAGATAGCTGCCTTCCAGTCAGCCTCGCAGGTGCCGAGTCCGCCCTCGTCACGGAGCCGCGAGAAAGCCATACAGGGCGGCTGAATCAGGTGCCGAGTAACGGGACCGAGGCAATCCATCGAAAAACCCTGGCAGTTCTCAGCGGCCATAAGACGTTTGCAGACGATGTAGTTCTTGGCGGCGTTGAGGATGTCCCGCTTGGTCGGCTCGACAATCTTTTTGGCTTTTTTGGCATAGTGGTTGGCCATAGCTCGCACCTCATCGGTCGCCTGAACCTTCTTGAATTCTTCGGGGAAGCGGCTTTCAGGGATGTAGTGTAGCGTGGTGCCAACGACATCGAGCTTGCGGTCCCTGGTTTCTTTGCCTTTGGCTATGCAGATACGGGTGTTCTTCATCTTGTTGATGGTACTGAGCATCCGGACACCAAAGTCCAGCCACTGTACATCCTGCGTGGCGGCGACGAAGATGCCGGGGATGTTCCGGCTGCCCTGGAGGTCTTTGGTGAAGGAAGTCCCCATCGGGCTAAAGACAATAGTCGGGATGTTGCCCCGGTTCTTGGCGATGTTGTTAGTGTGAGCCCAGGACCTAAAGCCGGTATGATGCAGGCACATACTGATAATCATTAGTCCGTCCGGCGGGGTCTTTTTGAGATTTTCGAGGAAAGAGTTGACGAGGTCAGGACTGTGGAGCGGCTCGGCCATAACCCTCAAGTCGACACCAAACTTTTTGGCGGCGTCGGTCAGCACCTTGGTGTATTGGCGCTGGCGCTGCTTTATGTTGTAAGCGGCGCCGGGCCAGCCCATCCAGTAGCTATCGATGTTGGGACGAACGAATGCCGCTCGAACCAAAGGCTTATTGGCGGAACTCGGCTCTGCGGCGAAGAGGGACGAGGCGAAGTCGAGCACGCCCAACTCTGTAGCCGCCGCCACGGTACCCGCCGCTGCCAGGAAACTGCGACGATTCATCGTAAGGGGACAACCGGATTCAGCACAGGTTTTGTTGGCTTCCATTATGATTCCTCCTAAAATGTAATTTGCCGTTTACCATTTCTTAAAGATATGCACAATATATACAGATTACAGTTGATTGTCTATTAAATTATCAAATCAAGCGGTGAGATGTAATCGCTGTGCTTGTCGCCAGCTGCTTTTAGACGTCTGCGGACTTCGTCAAACGTCTCGAAAAGGACCTGCGGCGTATCGGAAACCATTTGTTTGTAGATGTCTTCAACCCGGTTGAGCTTGGCAAGGTTTTCGGGTACTCGAAGAGTAAACTGCCGGACATAGTCTGCCTGGGTGTACTCGGCATCGAGATGCTCTTTGAATAGTCTTTTAAGGTCTTCGTATTTCGGTATAAAGCCGGTCGGCGTTTCGATGGCGTCAACATCGCCGTTTACGCGAAGCTCAGCCCAGAGAATCCAGACTTTCTTGTCGGCCATCCCGTTTAGATAGCTGCCTTCTTCGTCTTTAAGGAAGTAATTGACTGAGAAAATCGAAGGTGGGTCATCGACGCCTTTGGCGAAATCGAGATTGTTCCGGATATATCGACCGAGAGGAATAGAAAGAAAATCAAGATTGGACATTAAGTTGAAGGTCCTGACGCCTTCTTCGCCGAGAGTTGCGGCGGTGGTTTCCGATTCGAGGGCGGCCCCTTTTATGATGATGCCTTCCGTCCAGTTGAAAGCCTGCTCGACCGGGACCCAGGTGTCACTGTCGCGTCCGCCATAAACGATACCGCCTACGGGGACACCGTCCGGGTCGTCGAGTAACGGGTCGCGGTTACTAAGGTCCGGGATATTCAGGCAATAGCGGGCATTTCTGTGCGAGGCCGTAATTTCCTTGCCGTCGGCGTCCCTTTTGCCTTTGTGCCATTTGCCGGAATGGTCGATTCCTTCGGTCGGCAATTCGCTGCCCATACCGAGCCAATGCGGTTTGTTGTTACTGTCGATAAGAACGTTTGAGAAGATGATGTCACCGGGCCTGGTGAGGGCCTCGTGAATGACGGGGTCGTCTTCGGCATTGACGTCACGAATGATGCCGAAAATTCCCTTTTCGACATTTACACAGCGGGTTTGCCCGCCTTTTTTACGCAGGTAAGCAATATCATCACCGACGATGGTCTGTCCCGGTATCATAGATGTAGAGGTTTTTCCACAGGCCGACGGGAATGCGCCGGCAAAGTAAGTTACACGTCCGCCGGGTCCGTGAGCGCCCATAAGGAACATATGCTCGGCAAGCCAGCCCTCATTTGAGGCTTTTTGAATGGCCAGTCGCAGGGCAAGTTTTTTCAGTCCTATTGTGTTGCCGCCGTATTGGGTGTTGACGCTGTAGACCAGGTTTTCTTCGAGGTCGATGTAGACCCGGCGTTTGTCGATGTTTTTGCTTACGGCATTTTCCAGTTCACCTTCCGAATGGATAAACCTGAAGAAATCGGGCGAAGAACCGATTTTCCTGAACTGCTCGTATCCGGGCCGATACAGGATGATTTCGCTGTGAGCCACGTAGGGCGAATCTGTTATTTGGATACAGGGGATGGAGAAATCGGAGTCGGTTGGGCCAAGGCAGAAAAAGCAGACCAGCATTTCACGTCCGGACATTGAATCCTTCAGGAAGGCCCGAACCTCCTCGACGCCGATACTTTTTTCAATAGATTTGAGACTTTCGCCCAATTGGGAGCCCGGTGACAGTAAGTACTTTGTTCTGCCTTTGTCGCGGGCCTGGTCATGGTATCCGTCGAAGTGACAGGTGTGGCCGGTGATGTTAAGGGGTATTTCTTCGCCGTTCTTTATCGCCAGCTCGCGGATATGCGCGATATCGTCAGTCGAACCGGTATATACAAAAACCGAAGCCGGATTCGTAAGCTCAATCGCGTCGGCGACAAAATCGTGCATCTTCGGGTTGTCCAGCGCGACGAGTCTGCCGTGATGCTCGGCTGTCAGCCTCTCTTTTAACAACTTCTTTACATCAGACATCTGCAAACGTTACCTCCTTAGTATTTGGTTAAGTCCAAAAAAACCACGAGATTCTAAACTATCGAGCTATTTGGCGTCAAGCCGTTTTCCAAAAATCGTCCCCTTGTTTATTTTGCCGTGTACCGGACGAATATCATCTATGGGGCAAAAATGGAGTTACAGCAGGAGCTATGGGTGACAGTTGGCCCGGCGAGCGTGCTGTATCTTCCAAATCCGCCATTTAATCGTTGCTTTTTGACGCATCTGGTGATACAATACGCGATACACGCCCAGGAAGGTTTTATTTACGAGGCGAGCGACGAAGGATGAGGTTGTTTTTCTGTAATTATCTGTAAATACAGCACTTATGCACTTTAAAAGAGGGGTGTTATGGACCTTAGGCCCAAGGACCAAAAACTGACGTTTTTAGCTTTTATTGTTTTGTTGACGGTGCCGTTTGGCACGATGGTCTGCGCGGCCACAATCACCGAAACGTTCGACAGCGACCTCGGCAATTTTGACACCGCGGTGAACAATCGGGTAAATGGCAACGATTGGGGATGGTCGAACACAAACAACGCCGGCGGAACCGCCGGTGAGTTGGGCGGGAGAGAAAAACGGACCGGGGACGACTATGTCTGTGACGCGACCTTAGGTGGTTCGCTTACCGAGAACGACGCCATCATAATGAGGGGAAAAGGTTGGCTCAGGAACGATGATGCAGACGGCGTCTTTTTTGTCGGCTACCGAGCAGTGGGCGGCGGCAGCGGCAGTCTGGGAATTGTGCTCGAAGAACCAAAGGATGATACATCCGGCAGGTTTCGTATGACGCTGAAAGCCGGTGGTGCCGAGTCGGACACATATTGGCCGGTACCTGATGATACACCCTTTGAGTTTGACCTGAGCTATAACCCTGTTACGAAAGTGCTTTCAGGGACAATCAACGGACAGTTTGCTACGGCTGATATTGGGACAGTTGGTTCGTTTAGTGTCGATGCATTCGGGGTCTTCGACACCAGCAGCGACTCAAGAAGTCAGTACTTTGATTTTGCGTTCGACGACCTTGAGTATACCCTTCCGGCCGTAAGCGTAGGGTTTGAGACGGCGTCGTCGGGTGCTCTCGAAAGTGTAAGCCCGGCTGTCCTTAATGTGGTTCTGGCCATACCTCAAGAGAACACCGTCACAGTGGACTACGCAATTGGCGGCGGCAGCGCTACCAATGGCGAGGATTACATCCTGACACCCGGAAAGCTAACGTTTGAGCCGTGTGACGTGAACGAAATAATCAGCATCACTATCATAAACGACGGTAATGACGAGGAAAATGAGACGATAGTGATAACATTGTCGAATCCGAACGGCGTGGAATTAGGCGCTGCACAGCACACCTACACGATTATCGACCCGAGGCCTGACGTGCAGTTCACAACGGCTTCCAGCAGCGGTGTCGAGGAGAATTTGCCGGCTACTATCCATGTCAGTTTATCGCACCCTTCGAACGAGACTGTAACGGTTGAATATTCGGTCGTCGGAGGCACAGCTACCGGAGGGGGGGTGGACTATAATTTGCCTGCCGGCACATTGCAGTTCGAGCCGTGCGAGGTGACAAAGTTTATCAGTATCGAGATTGTGGAGGACGCATGTGACGAGGGGGCCGAGACAATTGAGTTGATATTGTCTGACCCCAACATCGCTAAATTGGGGGACCCATGGCAGCATACCTACACCATCAGGGACGTACATTTTAAATCTTTCGCCGACAGTCATACCGTAGCCTTGTGGCTTTTCGATGAAGTCGACTATCCGCACACTACGCTGACCGATGCCAGCGAATATGAAAAGGCGGACCTCTGCTTAATGGATGGTGGCACTATGGTTACCGGCAGATTCGGCAGAGCCCTTCAGGTGGGGTCTGGTTATGCGGTCTGTTATGCAGGTTTTGCAGGTAAGGTCCCGGAAGAGGAGTTGCGGGAAGCGGATGGAACCCCGAGCGGTCTTTGGGGTCCGACCGAAGGTTCGGGGGCACTGCTTAACGGACTCGCCGGTGATACGTGGACAATTGAACTGTGGTTGAACCTTTCATCGGGCGGCAGCGGCATTTCCATTATTGATTTGGGACAGGCGTATGAGCCGGGTCTATCTTTGACGCTAAATGGAAGCTCTTTAGAGCTGGTGAATTATTACGCCGGCGTTCAGGCCACGTGTCCGACCGGGCAGTTGACCGGCGGCTGGCATCATGTTGCCTTTACGCGGGATGGCCCAACTGTTCGTCATTTTCATGATGGCGCCGAGCAGACCACTCCGACCGTTTCGTCGGTTTCAGTACAGCCGATACCTGATTTACAAATACCCACGGACCGTGAGCACGAAAGCCGTGGTTTTGAGAATATGGATTTTGAACAGCGCAGGCAGAACCGGTTCAATTTTGCCATAGGAACTGACCGTCATGCAAGCAACTCCGCAAGTGGTATGATAGACGAGATGCGCGTATCTGACCTCGTTCGTTATTCCGTCAATTTTACACCCGAGAGCTTTTCCAGAAATTATGGTCCCGGTGCACCTTTGCCTTCTGTGATAAACGGCCCGGAGCTTCTGTTTCCATCCGGTTCTCCGAACGAGCCGGTGCAGATTGGCTCGCGGAAGCACGTCTTTATTGATGATGCTATTATTGGCGGCATGTCAGATGTGCAAATCACAATGAACCAGCCATACGGCAAGCAAGCAATCACGAAGGATTTTTCGATAGAGAAGTCGGCGTGGCGACCGAGTGTCCTTGATGTGGACGGCGTAGTCTATATGGCTATTCCAGAAGGGTATAGCTCGAACACCGGAACAACATACCTGGCGACTTCTTCAGATGGACTTGATTTTACTATGCAGGAGCCAATAATTACTGAGGCGCCCCTGTATGGTTCATTCTTTAAGGACCTTAATCCCAATGTGACTCCTGAAGAACAGTACAAGGTGAACGCGTTTGTAGCCAACAGGGGTATGTATATGTATGTGTCACCCGACGGGTTAAACTGGCGGCGAAATGAGACGATTCAGCTTCCGCTGCGCAGCGGCGGCGAAGGCGAATGTTTCTGGGACGACCAGCGAGGAAGATACGCCAGCTACATCAAGCGTGACAGCAGTTTTGACGACCCGGATGAAGAATGTGCGGATGCCAGTGGGCGGGTTGCAACGGGTTTCTGGACGGATGAGATTCTGAAGGCGTGGCCGTTCTACGAGATGGTAACGCCCTATTTTGAGGGATATCCATTCCCTTCAGTTACCTGTGAAGGCCCTGTCGAATTCGATGTTACCGCAGCGACCCAGGTTTATAGAACCCGTGCTATAAAATATCCGTGGGCGCCTGATGTGTATTTGGCTTTTGTTTGGAGGTATCCCGACGATGACAATCCCAGACACGTTGACCTTGGAATCAGCCGGGATGGTGAGAACTGGTCTTTCTTCGGCACGAACTGGTACATTCCACTCGGCTCAGAAGATGAAGAACTGTCGCTGTATGGCCTGATTCGCCGGGGCGATGAAATCTGGCAGTACGTCGATGAGGGCGGAGCGCACGGGGGTTCCGCCCCGCGATACTACTACCGTTATAAGCAGCGGCTGGATGGATTTGTGTCACTCGATGCGGGAGGCACCACCGGCACGGCTATTACGCGGCCGCTGGTTTTTCAAGGCGATAGGCTTGTGTTGAATATTGCCGCCACGGGTTCGGCCAAGGTCGCTATCTGCAATGAATTCTTTACGGAGATACCCGGTTTTGGGCTTAGTGATTGCAACCTGATTCAAGCTGACTCTGTCGAGCATGTGGTTACCTGGAACGGGGACTGGGATGTGAGCAGTCTTGCAGGGACGGTGGTTCGTTTGAAGTTCCAGATACAAAACACCAAACTATATGCCTTCCAGTTCAGATATTTGGGCGATATTGACGGCAGCGGTGTTGTGGACTGGGCCGACGTAAAGGCTTTGGGCGACGAGTGGCTGAACGACTGTGCCGGACCAGGCTGGTGTGCCGGCTGTGATATTAACCAGGACTACATAGTGGACTTTGAAGATTACGGGATTTTGTCCTCGCAATGGCGTGAGGGAAGTCCGTAGCCGTAGTTTTCGGGCAGTCGCAGACCCCTTCCAACCGGGGGAAACGTAAAATAAGCCGGGCCAAAAGCGGGCCCGGTTTATTCTCTGTTACACTATATGCAAATCACTTCTTGAGCTTGAACTCATACTCGTGAATTTTGCGTTTATCCAAATCTTTGCCTTGGCAGCGGAGTATGAAACTATTTTCTTTTCGTTCGTATCGAAAATCTTTGCCGCTGAACAAATCCTTCGGTGACCCGATGGGAAGCATATCCGGTAATCGTCCGGTCCTGGCTTTTATCAAATAGATATCGACAGCCGTTAAGATGGCGTTGTAGAAGGTGCTGTGCTTGACTTGATAATGGTAGACTCTGGGACAGGCGGGCGCAAGAATCGCGGTCAGGGATGCGTCCGGATTTTCAATCGCATCCTTTTCCGGTTTATCACCCAGTGCCTTCAGTTTCTTATACGCTTGAGCATACGGCAAATCAAGTGTCGATATCAGCCCGGCCATGTGATTTTGCCAGTAAATCCTGTTTCTTTCAAAGAATTTATCGTCGCCGGCTCGGATACGGTCGACAGCAATTTGTTCAAAGTCGCGACTGCTCGATTCCGCATTTTCCTGCGCATCAGACGTTTTCTTCTTGGGAACGTTGTCAGCCGGGCCTAACGACACAAGACCTTCAAGGACCACGGAGAGAATCTTCTCAACTCTATCCTTTGTCAGGTCTACTGCTGTCGATTTGAAATCGTTTTCTATGCTGGTCTTGAGTCCGGCAAGCGTGAGAGATTCTTTCTCTACCTTGGCCAATTCCTTTTTCAGCCAATTTAGAGTCTGCCGGTCCTGCGGCATTTCCGACAGAATAGCATGGATACATTCGTTTGCCATTTCAGTGATTGCCGTACCCACCAGGAAGGAAATAATCATATCATCGCCCGCATGAGCGGCCATTTTGTGAGCGGTCAAACAACGGCTCAGGGCGGTCCTGTAGTCCCCTTCTGCTGCCAGAATTTTTGCATCAACAATAAGAATTTGTGACAGATTCCTATATGCAGAGAGATGGGGTATCTGCATAGACGTTCCCTTGGAAAAGTCCAGACCCCAATCGCAATTTGGAATCTCAGATGCAGTTATTGCATGTTCGATGACATTACGCTGGCTTTCGATGTATTTCTTGAGCCCTTGGGCCCAAGGTCTTTCACCAGGTTTGATTTTGCCCTTCAGCACATCGTAGAACTTTTCTCGCGTTTTTTCTATCGGCTCCTCGTACAACATAAAGGCTTTGTAGTAAAGCACCGCTGCGTTGTCCGGTGGGTAAGCGAAGGCCGACTGAGTCGATACCAGTAGTATCACGGCGAGACACATTAGCTTTGTTAATTTGTTGCTGATTGTTTTCATAGTTTTGTCCTTTCTAATTATGTACCATTAAGTTCTGCGAGCATTTCCTGGACCGTTATGCTGCCCGGCCGGGGGCCTAACATCTCAAAAGCTTTGTCGCATTGTTTTTCTACCTCTTCCATTCCTCCCCTACGATACGCGATGTTAAGCGACATCGCTGTCATCATCTCGGCAGGGGATTTGGCAACTTCTTGTTTGGTGCCATTTTCGGTTTGCTTATCCGGGATACGCCGAGCAACAAAAAGACCGACCACCAGGACAATCACCGCCGCTGCGGCAAGTTTTGTCATTCTACTTCGTATGATTATGCTCCATAGATTCGGCTTATAGTCTGCCGATTTGGCCCGGATTGTCTCTTCCATTGCTGCAAACGAATTATGAAGCACCCGTGTATCCATTTCGGTATCGGTCGTGATACGCGGCCTTTTAGTTTTTATCAATTTTTCCATCTTCTCTGTTGGTTTCATTTTGTCGCCTCACCATTCACAATCGAGCGAAGTTTATCCAGGCCATAACGATACCGGCTCTGGACGGTATTAATCGAAACATCAAGGCCCTTAGCTATTTCCCGAAATCGCATCTTGTGGTGCAGGCGCAAGACAATAACCTCACGCTGCTCGTATGGGAGCCGGGCAAGTAAATCATCCAGCCGTTTTGATTCCTCACAGTTTATCGCATATTGCATCGGCCCATTGGAAGCGGAACTAATGGCCTGTGCCGGACCCAGCACCGTGTCTCGGCCTGACCTTAGACGGTTTCTGTCACGGGCACTATTAGCAACGCAGGTTGACAGATAGCCCTTCAGGGTCCCTTTAAGGCGAAACGTCCCGGTAGTCTTTCCAAACGAGACAAATACATCGTGAACAACGTCCTCAGCAGTGCTTCTATCTCTCAGTAGAGTTACGGCCAAGCCAAGCAGGTCATCTTTGTACTTTTCATAGATACGCCGCAGGGCATCCTTGCTGCCGCGATTGAATTTCCAAACGAGTATCTTGTCTTCCACCATCTAATCCGCTTGTCCGAGGCAAAACGGCCGTTTCTTAATGCTACAACGATTGACCCGCTCATTTTAGTCTAATTATTCCGCAGTTTTAGAAAAAAGCGCATAAAAAAGCCGGGCCAAAAAAGCGGGGCAAGCAGAGCTGTGGAATCCCGGTTTGGCGTTTACTTAACTATATTGTGGTCGTTGTTATGCCGGCTGGTATGAAGAGGCCTTCAGACAACGGGCAGACCATTATTATCTTGTTTCTGGGCAGTCATGTGGAAAGCGGCTTAACAAGCAGTGGTTATGGTCAATCCCGACAGGTTCTTCCATAATCTTTGTGAACGTTAACCTGGAAAAACTTCTTGCAAAAGCACCCACTTTTATAATAAAATGATATGTAAAGTTATGGAGGCGGGCTGAAAGGTATCGTAATTCGCGTCTGCTTTATTCGTATACCCCTGCTTTCAAAACTTGGCGGCTGTCTATATTGGAAAAGACTTATGCCCACGCCCACTGGAAAGGGAAAAGGATGAAAAACCAATTCATTTTCGTGTTGGCAATCGTCGTGGTTTGCGGTTTTGCCGGGGCTACTGTAGTAAGCGACCTGGAAATCACTCCTATAGAAGATTTTGAGCCCTTGGGCCTGCCGGGCGGACCGTTCACGCCCTCGTCCAAGGACTACCACTTAACGAATACCGGGCCCAATTCGCTGTTTTGGGGAGTTTATATAACGGCGGACTGGCTGGATTTGTGGCCGTGGTGGGGAGAGCTGGAGCCCAATCAATCTACTATAGTTGGTGTCAGTCTCACGTCCGAGGCCGATTCACTGCCCGAAGGAGTTTATAATGATACTTTAACGTTTATCGACATTAGCAGTGAAGTGGAGCAAACCCGAGGTGTGGCCCTCACTATTGCCATTCCGGAGGGTATTTGGGTTAGTCCAAACAGTCTTGACGTGAATCTTATAGAAGGCTGCACGCTAACAGAGGTCCTGACCATTGGAAACCAGATGGACGAGGACCTCACATTTACAATCCAAACCAACGCTCTCACCGGCGCCGGCCAGCCGCAAGGCACAGCTCTCGGCCAAACCACCACCTCAGCAAAGAACGAGATTCTCTCCATATCGAAAGGGCACGATTTCACAGTGCCGGGCAATGCGCCCCCCGGTAAGAAGGGGTCTGCGACTTACAAGCCCGGCGAGCTGCTCGTACGTTTTGCCCGTAAGGGCGACGGCAAACATCCCGCCTCGCAGGAAAAAGTTCAAATCTTGAGCTCTCTGGGCGGTGGAAATATAAAACGCAACTTCAAAATTGTGCCCGGATTGAGCACGATAAAGCTGCCGCCGGGGTTGAGTGTCGAACAAGCTTTGCAGCGATTCAACAAGGCCAAGGGTATTTTGTACGCGCAGCCCAACTATCAGTTGAAGGCGACATCCACATTTCCCAATGACCTGAGATTTGATGAGCTTTGGGGTATGCACAATACGGGTCAGAGCGGCGGACTGCCCGACGCCGACATCGATGCACCCGAGGCCTGGGACCTTGCCACCGGCAGCAGTAAGGTCATAGTGGCGGTAATCGATTCCGGCGTTGACTACACGCATCCCGACCTGGCAGCTAATATGTGGGTAAACGAGGAAGAGTTGAACGGCACGCCGGGACAGGATGACGACGGCAATGGCAAGATCGATGATGTTTATGGTTATGATTTTTGCAATAATGACAGCAACCCGATGGATGACCACTGGCACGGAACGCATTGTGCGGGAATCATCGGCGCCGTCGGGGACAACACCGAAGGCGTCACGGGAGTCTGCTGGGACGTCAAAATAATGGCGTTGAAATTCCTCGACTCAGACGGCACCGGCTGGTCCTCTGATGCGATTGCCGCCCTTGAATATAGCGTCCTTATGGGGGCGAATCTGTCCAGCAATTCCTATGGCGGCGGCGGATACGAGCAGGCCTTCAAAGACGCGGTAAATGCCGCGGGAGCGGCAGGAATGCTGTTTGTAGCAGCAGCCGGGAACGACTACTGGCAAAATAACGATGTAGTTCCACATTACCCGTCGAGCTATGACTGTGACAGCATTATCGCCGTCTTGTCCACTGACGATGAGGATTCGCTCTCGTCGTTTTCTAATTACGGGCCTGCTTCGGTCGATATCGGTGCTCCGGGCAGCAGCATTTTGAGCTGCCAGCTTTCAGGAGGGTATAAGTATGACAGTGGAACGTCGATGGCCGCACCCCACGTTGCCGGGGCCTGTGCCCTCCTTTGGTCGATAAATCCAGTTTTGGGCAACAGCGAAGTTAAAGATATTCTTTTGCAGTCGGTAGACAAGACCCTGCCGACTCGCTGCGTCTCGGAGGGCAGACTTAACCTCCACAGAGCAGTTCTGCAGACACAAGAGCCCTGGGTTGCGGTCGAGCCCGAAAGCGGGACCATTGGGCCCGGAGATTTAAACGATGTAAACGTAGCTTTCCATGCGATAGATATGACTCCTGGAACCTACGACGCCGAGATTGTTATCCTCTCGAACGACCCCTACCGTCCCACAACGATTGTTCCCGTAACGATGACCGTCACTCCGGATGATTTAGTGGTGAGCCCCAACGAAGGTATTGATTCCAACGGTATCGAAGGTGGACCGTTTACGCCGCAGTGCGTAACCTACACACTGATAAACAATGGAACCGAACCTGTGAGCTGGACGACAAGCGAAACGGAAAACTGGTTTGACGTTGATCCCAACCAGGGAGCGCTCAACCCGGCTGCATCGATAGATGTAAACGTCTGCATCGCGCCTGACGCTAACTTGCTTGACTCCGGTGTTTATAGCCAGACTCTGACCTTCCGGAACGAAGACTCCAACAGCATTAAAAGGCGTTCGATTACACTGACGATAACACCACCGGACTGCTTCACTGAATCCTTCGATACAAACGAGAGCGATTTGGCCGGCCTTTCGCTGACTTTCATACCTGACGGCTCGGCCGCTTATTACCAAGCCTGCCGTGATGAGGTCACCCAGTTTCCGACCGACCCCAACGGCGGAAGTTATGTCCCGCTTGGTGATGATGATTTTGCCGAAATAATTCTAAGCGACTGTAAAGAGGTTCTGTTCTATGGAATCAGATACGACCAGTTCTATATCGGCAGTAACGGCTACATTACCTTCGGCCGGGGCGATACGGAGTTTTTGTCTTCCCTCCAAGCCCACTTCAGTATGCCCCGTATATCGGCTATGTTTGAAGACTTAACCCCTGCCGATTCCTATAATATTTCCTTCGACCAGCTTGACGACAGGGCAGTAGTAACGTTTGAAGATGTGCCTCTGCATGGTGACAAAGAAGCCAAAAGCAGCTTCCAGGTCGAGATGTTCTTCGTTGACGGCACCATACGCATTACGTGGCTTGAGTTTGCGGCAGCGGCCCCAATTATAGGGCTTTCGAAGGGCGACGGAGTTCCCGCACTCTTTGCCGAAAGTGACCTGGGCGAGTATCTACCCTGCTGTCCGCTCGGCGATTTAAATGGTGATTATTCCATCAACTTCGGTGATTTTGGCCTATATGCTCTGCACTGGCGTGAGTCGGGCTGCGGCGTTCCACAATGGTGTGGAAAAGCAGACCTCAACCGCAGCGGCACAACTGATTTCAACGACCTGGCCCTTCTTGGAGAAAGTTGGCTTACAAAAGTGGACTGGTGGCTCCAGCCCATTTCTCACTGGGAGTTTGACGAAGGCCAAGGTGACATCGCTTACGATTCAATCGGCCAAAATCACGGAACCGTCTATGACGCGAACTGGACAACCGGAATCTTGGACGGAGCTTTAAGCTTTGATGGAGACGGTGATTATGTTGATTTGGGTAATGATGACAGCTTAAAAGCTCCACTTCCGGTGACTATCGCTGCCTGGATTAGATTATCCAGTTCTGGGACCGCGCAGTATGTGATGAGGATAGATGCGCAAACATCTGGATATTATGGTATTTGGTTTGATGTAGGGGCCACAGGTGTTCTTGAAATCAGTTATGGCGACGGTGGCGGCACGGGGGGCACTCATAGAAGAAGTAAGGTCGGAACCACCGCGCTGAACGCAGGTACTTGGTATCACGTAGCGGCAGTTATAGGGGGCCCAACAGATATGAGCATATACGTTAACGGTATGGATGAGGCAGGAACATATAGTGGAAGCGGAGGAGATTTGGCGTATTCAACTGCCACCTCACTGATAGGAATGCGGCATGGTTTTTCGGGCTTTTACGACGGCAAGATCGATGACGTACGTGTCTACGACCGCGCCTTGCCTGCCGGGGAAATCCTGCAGCTTTATCTCGATGGAATGGGCGGCAAGGCATACTACCCCAATCCTCTCGACCAGGCGACAGACATTGACCCCAATACAGTTCTTACCTGGTCGCCCGGAGAAGACGCCCTCAGCCACAATGTCTACCTCGGCACCGATTACAACGAAGTCAGCAATGCCAATATTACAGACCCCAATGTGTACAAAGGAAACCGGGACGCCAACAGTTTCTACCCCGGAGGCCTTGAGCTGGCAACCACTTACTACTGGCGCATCGATGAGGTCGGTCACTACCACGTCAGTAAAGGTGATGTATGGAGCCTTACGACATGGAGTCAGTGGGACCCAAATCTCGGCCTAATCAGTTGGTGGCAGTTTAACGAAGGCCAGGACAGCACAGCATACGATTCAATCGGGGAAAATCACGGGACTATTCACGACGCAACCTGGATGACCGGAATAATCGGAGGTGCGTTGAGCTTCGATGGCTACAATGATTATGTTGATTTAGGTAATGATAGCAGCTTGAAACCTCCCCTACCGGTGACTCTCTCGACCTGGATTAGATTATCCAGTTTGGGGGCTAATCACTATATTATCGGCTTGGATGACCAGAGCATTGACTATTACGGCGTTTGGTGGTATGTCTTGTCCACAAATAATCTCCTGATTTGTTATGGTGATGGACAAGGCAGAGGTCCTGCGCATATAAGAAACAAGGTTGGAACTACCGCATTCAATGCAGATACCTGGTATCATATTGCAGCGGTTATACGAGGTCCGGCAGATATAAGCTTATATGTTGATGGTGTGGACGACGAAGGCACATACAGCGGGACCGGCGGGGCTCTGGCCTATTATTTCGGTACTGCGATTATAGGAATGCAACATAATCTTGAGTTCTCTTTCGGTGGCGGGATTGACGATGTCCGCGTCTACGGCCGGGCTTTAGCCGCCTCAGAAATCTGGCGGCTTTATCAGAATGGCTTGAATTGAGTTGATGATTAAAGTTCGTCAGGGCTGCAAATTATGCTCGCCCGGTTCTCCGCTGACAGCACGTGCCAAAATACGACAGGGCCTATGCCGATTAGCATAGGCCCTGAACTTTTGCAAACCTTTATGTTATTCCCGCGCAAGCGGGAATCCACTCAGCGCAGCCGATTACTCGGGCCAGAACTTCTTTTCAAGCCAGCCCTTCGCAAATTCAGTCCAGTCCCTGAGGTTGACCGACCTCTTACCCAGGTCCTCTAAGTTGTACAGATTAGCGGCCGAGTGCACGGTGAAGATTCCCGTTTCATCGGTGGCGATGTACGCAACCTCCTCTGCCGACAGAGCGTATTTGTAAACGCGGACATCATCTATTTTACCGGTAAACCCATGGTCTTTGTCGTCCGAGCGGTTGCCTATCGCCAAATCATTGGTGTCCTGGCAGAGAAATGGTATCTCATTATTTGGGTCGTCGTTCTTGTCCATAAGTTCACCATTTATGTAGCATCTCACGCTGTTGCCGTCGTACGTCCCGGCTACATGAATCCATTCATTGCGGTCGAGTGGATTCTCAGCCTCGTTGCTTTCTGCGGCGTACTTCTCATACTCATCGTCCCCAGCATCATAATCATTACCGTCACGCACCATGAATATCAACTGGTCGTCGTCACCTATTTCGATTTCGTAACATTCTTTGTTATCTGCACCTTTGACAACTACGCGAGCAGAGTCTTGCTCATCGGAATAGTAAACCCATGCGCAGACACTTACCTGCTGCATAGACCTAAGCGCCACCGTATCCGGCACACGGACCCTGCCGCCGTCAAACTCCAGAGCGTTGCCGTCGTAACCGGAAACCCACCATGCGTTGACGTCTAAGGTCTCTATCACACCGTTGTTGTCATAGCCGGCGTAATCGGTAACTATACTACCGGCACCGTCGTCCAGTTTCCACCAGCCAACCAGGTTAGCCTCACTCGGTGGCTGTACCGGACTGAGATTGACATCGACCTCAAGCCACTCATCGGCCATTATCTCAACGTCTTCATAGTCAACCACACAGTCGTTGTTCAGGTCGGCTTCAGGCGGCGCCCTGAGCGAAGGAATGCACCTGCCTGGATGCAATTGGATATTGTCGAAGTATACGACACCCGAACCAGCGGGGTCCCCCCAGCCCCGGATGCCAAAACCAATGCACAGGTTGTCGAGATTGGCGAGGTTTACGTCGTTGGTGGAAAAGCGACTAAGGGGAATGAGCCACTCCTGCCAATC
>Ga0114922_10000890_pt1 | contig 28468 bp, 20 predicted proteins | sample AartaG_FD_100975 | JGI IMG/M metagenome (GOLD analysis project Ga0114922, IMG submission 100975) | Deep subsurface microbial communities from Aarhus Bay to uncover new lineages of life (NeLLi) - Aarhus_00045 metaG | ecosystem: Environmental > Aquatic > Marine > Oceanic > Sediment | place... | reverse complement strand
CGTAGGGACAGCCAACCTCCTTAACACGTGCCTGGGGAATAACGTGGATAAGATTGTTCACACATCAACCAGCGAGGTCTATGGAACTGCTATTTATTGCCCCATGGATGAGAAGCATCCTCTACAAGCCCAATCTCCATACTCTGCTACCAAGATCGCTGCAGATAAGCTTGCTGAGAGCTATCATAGAAGCTTTGGACTTCCAGTAGCCATTGCGCGGCCATATAATACTTATGGCCCATGGCAATCTGCGCGGGCAATTATACCTACCATAATCTTACAGGCACTAAACGGGGACCAGGTAATGCTTGGCGCACTTCATCCCACTAGAGACTTAAGCTTTGTAGAAGATACTGTGAATGGCCTCATAGAAGTGGCCAAATCACCGCACTCTATTGGTGAGGTTATTAATATAGGCTCAGGTAAAGAGATATCAATTGAGGACTTGGTGCAGATAATTTTGACCATCATGAGAAAAGAAGCAGAGATACATAGAGATGACCTTAGGGTCAGACCGGAAAAGAGCGAGGTTGAGAGACTTATATGTGACAATTCTAAGGCCAGAGAGTTGCTTAGCTGGGGACCTCGGATTACCTTGAAAGAAGGCCTTAAACGAACCGTAGATTGGTACAAGACTCATATTGGGGAATACAGAAGGACTTATGCCGTATAATAATCACTTATTAGAATCCTAAAAGATGCTGTGGTTTCTAACCATTGGCAAAGTATAGAAGCCCATCAGGTTATTTGAGGTTGATTTTATCGACTGGGACTAGAAGAACGAAGTATGGTTCTGAAAATAGAGCTATTGAGTTTTTCACAAATATGCTCTTCAACACTTCAAGAATGAATAGTATAGTGTTTTACTCCAATCTGGACATAAAAATTTTTATTGAGTGCCTGGTCTAAATAACGCTAAGGAGGAAGGGGAGGTCGCTCAAGGCCGTTTTATGACAGGTCCGACAGGTATGTTGCTCATCATTGACCAACTGAACAATGTGGTGATTCACAGCTATCCCTCCTGCATATGAAATCAACGTTAAGACGTATAGCCAAATATCTACCTCAGCGCTACCAGCTCAAACTGAAACGTTTTTATTACGGTTTCCAAATCCGGACGGGGTGTTTTACGGCTAAGGAAAAACACTATCAACTTCTTGAATCATTAGTGTCCCCGGGAGATTGGGTATTGGATATTGGTGCTCATGTTGGACATTATACCTCCAAGCTGTCAGAGATTGTTGGGAAAGAGGGAAGGGTAATTGCGTTTGAACCAGTCCCAACAACCTTTGCCCTCTTGGTCTCAAATTCATCACACTTCCCATTTCCAAACGTGACTTTGTTAAATGTGGCTGCCTCTGATCAGCCCATGATTTCAGGTATGGAGGTTCCCAAATTTGGCAGGTGGTCAGATTACTATATGGCACATCTTTCTTCTAATCATGATTCTGATTTTAAGGTCCTTTGCACTACGGTCGACACTCTTGGGATACCTCATTCTATTAGTTTAGCAAAAATTGACGCTGAAGGTCATGATTATTCCGTTTTGTTGGGAATGAAAGAATTGCTCGAACGAGATCATCCAATTTTAATCGTGGAAGAACGTTCGGCCAAGGTCTATGATTTTCTTGAGGATTTTGGATATCCTAAGGAGGAAGTGCTGGATGCCGATAATCTGATTTTTTGCCCCAGGGGCAAACAAGGCGCTCTCAGTCTCATTGCACGTAAGGATTACAAGGCTAAATAAGGTCTTGAACTGCAAAAACGAGTGAATCCCTCGCAGCTTGCTGTGGGGTTAGTGAGCGAACAATAAAATGACCAGGGTCCTTACAGTCGAAAATTTCCTGCAATGTGCTGCTGGTAGCTTCAATGGTTTAAATTCGGCGATGGTGAATACAGAATAACTTATGCGATATTAATGACAACATTACAATTGAAATGAGGACATCGAGACGCAAATACTTCAGAAAACCGATATTTATCATCGGGAGTCCCCGCTCGGGCACCAGTCTGACATACATGCTTCTTGGGTCATCTCCTGGGGTCTGGAGCACGTTCGCAGAAGACCAATGGATCTTTGAAACGGCGCTTGGCCTTCGAATTGATCCGACCAAGGATGTTGAGGAGAGGGGTGTCTTCTTGGACGAAAAGGATGCAACTCCCGAGAGGTGTGACAAGATCTATGACTATTTTTGGCAAGAGGTGGTCAACCCAGGTATGTTTCGATTCTCGGGTTTTCAGTCCGGCATTGCCAGAAAGATCGCAAATCGGCTGTCTAGATATTTTAGACTAGTACTCCGTATACCGGTCAGGATGATACACAAAAATCCCCGAAACACATTTCGTATCTCCTTCCTGCGTGCCGTCTTCCAGGACGCGAGATTCGTCTTTGTCTTCCGCGATGGCCGCGCTAACGTCTCGAGCCTCTTGGAAGGTTGGGGGGAGAAAAGGTTTCATACATTCCAGGTTCCCGTACGTGACAATTCCGGGGACGAGGTGCTACGTCAGTGGGCATTCGAACTCCCGCCGAAATGGCGCGAATGGGCTGGGAAAAGTTTGCCGGAGGTGTGCGCGTTTCAATGGGTCTCACACAATGAGTTTATGTTGAACAGTGAGCAGGTACTGCCCAAGGGTGTCACTGTAAACGTCCGCTTTGAAGATCTGCTTGACAATACCACCGGTGAGCTCCGCCGCCTTTGCCAATTCCTTGATCTACCAATAGGGAGAGCGCTTCTCAAGGCCGCAGAGACTTCTCCCCCCGTGGCGTCGGTTTCTCCACCGAAGAAAGACAAGTGGCTCGATAGAAGGGAAGAAATCGAGAGCGTCCGGTATATTATCCAGCCAATGATGGATCGTCTTGGTTATTCTTGGGACGAGTGATAAACCAACTGGGTTAGGTGTCTCAAGCCGATACGGACTATGCTTACAGCACCTTACGGGTGTATATGTGAGCGCAACCGGGCAAGGAGCACCATTGTTTCTCCTTGGTCCGAAGTGCCTATTTGTTTGATGCCACGCTGCTGAATACGGGACAACTTGTGCTATTTAGCTTTATGACAGTGAGGACTGGAATATCATGAGAGCAGTTATTCTAGCAGGTGGCAAGGGCACTCGTTTGCGTCCTTACACGACCGTAATCCCAAAGCCGTTGATGCCTGTGGGGGACAGGCCCATATTGGAGATAATAATAAGGCAGCTGAAATATTATGGTTTTTCCCGAGTAACCATGGCCGTGGGCTACCTGGCGGAGCTGGTCGAAGCCTACTTCAGCGATGGAAATAAGTACGGAATCAAGATTGATTATTCAAGAGAAGATAGACCGTTGGGTACCATCGGGTCCCTTTCCCTGATTGATGGCCTGGATGAAACATTTTTAGTTATGAATGGAGACGTTCTTACTAACCTTGATTATCGGAACTTGTTGAACTTCCATAAAGAGAATGGAGCCATAGCAACCATCTCAACCTATGATAAGGAAATAAAAATTGACCTAGGAATTCTGGAAATGGATGAAAGCTTTCGGCTGAATCATTATATTGAGAAACCCACTTTTAAATATCACGTAAGCATGGGTATTTACGTATTTGAACCTGAGATATTGGGCCATATTGAACCTGACGAATATTTAGATTTTCCCGATTTGGTCCTATCCCTGATAAAGACCGGTAAAACGGTCACAGCCTTTCCCTTTAACGGATATTGGTTAGACATAGGCCGACATGAGGACTATGACCGAGCCCAGGAGGAATTTGAGACTTTAAAGGAGGACCTTCACCTTGGCTGAATGGAAGATACCACTTTTCGACCTGGATTTCGGGGAGGAGGAGTATAAAAGTGTCAAGGGAGTTTTGGATTCTAAATGGCTAACTATGGGCAAAGTGACAAAGGATTTTGAATGCGCGTTTGCAGACTATCTTGGGGTGAGGCATGCAATGGCTGTCAGCTCGGGGACCGCTGCACTGCATCTTGCCCTTAATGCCTTGGGGCTGGAGCGTGGTGATAAGGTAATTTGCCCTTCTCTTACCTTTGTGGCTACTGCCAACACTATATCGTATACCGGAGCAACGCCAGTGTTTGCAGACATCAGCAGTCTGGATGATCTTACTATCTCTCCGGATGATATGGAGCCAAGAATTGATGAGAGAACCAAAGGTGTTGTGGCAGTCCACTATGCGGGTTTCCCGTGCAATATGGATAGGATAATGGCAATAGCACGGAATCATAACCTATTTGTCATAGAAGACGCCGCCCATGCAGTGGGAGCCGAGTATGGTACAAGGCGCATGGCGCATGGCGCATGGCGCATGGCGCAAAGCCGGACAACGGACAACGGACAACGGACAACGGACAACGGACGTACCGAAAAACTGGGTACAATCGGTGACATTGGTTGCTTTAGCTTCTTTTCCAACAAGAATATGACCACTGCTGAGGGAGGAATGGTTGTAACAAATAGGAATGACTTAGCAGAAAAAATCAGAATTGCCCGGTCTCACGGCATGACAAGCCTGACGTGGGATAGGTATAAGGGTCATGATTTCAGCTATGACGTTATGGGTCCGGGCTTTAGCTATCGAATTGATGACGTCCGTTCCAGTTTGGGACTTGTTCAGTTAAAGAAATTGGATAGAAACAATGGGAGACGCAGGTCATGGTGGACGCTTTATGAACGGAAGTTAAATAGTATTGACGAGATCAAAGTCCCATTTTGTCACTTTAGTGGCATTTCATCCCATCACATCTGTCCCATTTTGCTTTCTGAAAAGATTGATAGGAGGGGCTTTATGGAATATTTACGCGAACAGGGTATCCAAACCAGTATCCACTACCCCCCTATCCACCTCTTTTCGTATTACAAGAGACTGATGGAACTAGACACGCATTTGCCGCTCACAGAGTATGTGGGGAAAAGAGAGGTAACCTTGCCACTGTTTCCCACAATGGAGGAACAACATATTGACTATGTTGTAAACACCATAAAAAAATATGTACTAATGGGGGCATAAAACAGATTGCATGTATTTATACGCTTATCTGATTCTAAAAGACTGAACATTCACCGCCCGTTCGTTTCACTCACTTGAGGTTCACCCTGTTAAATACCGAGTTGAATATACCAGATCATCAAGATTTGAAGATAACCGGTCACAACTGGTTTTGAGATGCACCCACAATTTAACAGGGCACAGAGTGCGCAGAGAAGTTCATTTTTTTCATTTGCCGGGAGACCCCAGTGAATAGGCTACGCATTCAACGGGGCAGGTGACGGCAAATGAAAACCATCAGTCCCGCCTTTGGCGGGATGTAAATTGCCCGCAGGGCTGAGCTTTTTTTCTGATCGTCACCTGCCCGCCATAGCGAGCCCGCCCGGCACCTGCCCGCCATTGCCACGGGTGCCAGCGTTTGGGCTGTATGCAGTGCCAGGCGACCTGCCCGCCATTGCCGTGTGTGCTGGCATTGCAGTTGTCCGGCGACCGTGGCGCTGGCAGGCGGGTGGCAGGCGGGTCGCGAGGCTTCAGCCGAGGCGGGCGGGTCTCCCGATCAGGAAAAACTGATCTCCCTCTGTGTTCTCAGCGTCTCAAACGAGCGCAGCGAGTGCGCGGTTAACAAAATGCTTAGAGTTGGCATTTCTTTTCCCAATGCAAGAACGGGAATAACCAATATTTTGGTTCTGGTTTCTGGCGACTTCGGGGTTAAGTGGTTGAAAATACAAGACAAACTCTTTATATGGTGCGACTGGCATTATTTTTGCGTGTAAGATTTCATTTTAATGTAGAAGCTTTCATGATATGAAGCTGTCAAGTTTGCAACAGGACGAATACATAGCTATGATTTTCCGCTATAGTCGGATAGAAATTGGGATGCATTACCTATTTGTTAATTTTTCTAGCAACTGTCTGATGGCATAACTGATCAAAGGATTTTTCTGTCTCACAGAGCACGCAGGCACAGAGTTCTTGATCTGAATTCCTGAGCCTCCGGCCCATAGGGCCTACGCCCCGGGGGGAGGGGAATTCAGATCAAACTGCCATCCCGCTGACGCGGGAACTGTTTACAAGGCGAACGCCGCAAATGTCGATGGTGATATGGAAGATGATATTCCTCCATAATACCTGCTCAGGTGCCCCCGCCATGGGCGGGCTGATTGTTTGGCCTGATTTTTCGTCCCTGCCCCGTTAAATGCCCAGCCTATTTAACTGGGGTCAAAAAATCAGGCCAAGGCTGCAAATCGTCTCTGCCTGCCCCGTAGGGAGGAACGACCGTACTGGGGTGATCTCTGCCTGCCCCGTTGAGTGCGAAGCTACTCTTGGGGAGAGCTCAAGCGACTGAAGGGAGCGGGCGAGAGAATCCCGTCATCTGTTATGGAAAATAACCTCAGGCTTCGCAAAGATTAACAAACTCGTAATGCTCCCAGAAATTCCGAGGCGTTTTAAGATTGATGGCTTCGCAAAAAATCATCACACCGACGGCAAAGCAAAAGGTTCATATGCAAGGCGTGCGAATCTTGAGGAATGAGGCGTACTTATGGTACGTCGCAATGACGAAAGATGAAGCATAACGCAGCAGATGGGCTTTTTGCGAAGCCGTCAAGATTGGCAGGAAGGGTTCCGGACGGGTCATGAGTTGCCACTTGTTTAAAATATTCTGGCTAATTCCTCTTCTCATTGTGTTTGTTGCTTGCTCAACAACTCCCTCCTTGGGTCCACAGGCGATGCAAGGTGCAATGGCTGGAGAACCCCTTGCGGACTACCACCTGCGGCCTGGAGATGAAATCGAAATTAAGTTCTTTTATCACCCGGATCTGAACGAGAGATTGATGATTGGGCCGGATGGAAAGATATCTTTACAACTCATTGATCAGATTTTGGCGGCAGGGTTGACCACTTTTCAACTTGATGAGCTTCTTACAAGAGAATATGCAAAGTATCTAGAAAATTATAGTATCAATGTTTTAGTAAGGGAATACTCCGGACTGAGGGTGTATGTGGGAGGGGAGGTAGTACGACCTGGTTTTGTTTCTCTGAAAGGGAATTTGTCTATTCTCCAGTCTATCTTCGCAGCACAGGGGTTTAAAGAAACAGCCAAACCTGAAAATGTGATTCTCATACGAAAAGGACCTGAGAATAGGCCCTTAGCCATGGCCATTGACCTGGGGCCTGTTATCTCCGGAGAGCAAATGGAAAATGACATTTATCTTATGCCGGCTGATATTGTCTATGTGCCTAAGACCTGGATCGCCAAGGCGGGTAAGTTTGTGGATCAGTATATGAGAAAAGTGCTTTTTGTCGATTCGCTACTTCACGGTGTTGGCTATGCTCTTGGATATCAGTGGGTAGTAGAGAAATAAAAGTTGCCTACAATGGGTAAGGAAGATACGCAAGAAAACAGAAGCTCTCTTCGAGATCTGGCATACGTCTTTTTTAGGCGAAAATGGTTCATCATAGGGGTCTTTTTGTCCACCGTTATACCAGTGACCGTATATACCTTTCTGATTCCTCCCACCTACGAGGCTAGGTCACGTTTATTGATAAAACCCGGCAGAGAAAATATCTATGTGGCACCGGTGGGATCTCCTGAAGGAATGCATCCACCTACCATAATTCAACGAGTAGGTGAGGTAATTAATTCTGAAATCGAAATTCTCAAAAGCCGGGTCCTCATTGAGAGGGTCATAGGACAAATAGGGACTGCCAGGCTTCTTCCACATATATTACCGGAAAATTCCCGGGCAGCATATGCCAAAGAATCACTCCCTGTGGGAGTTGCTGTCAACCGGGCGTTACAGAACCTGTCTGCAGAGCGAGTTAAGCATACAGACGTTATTGAGGTTGCATTCAGATCACATGACCCTGATATTTCAGCCAATTTTGTCACGACCCTTGTAGATCGCTACCTTGAGCGCCATCTTGAGGTGCACCAAAGTGGGCAATCATATGATTTCTTTAAAACCCAGTCGGTTCAATTAGAGCAAAAATTAAAAACTGCGGCAAGAAGGTTAGCAGACTTTAGAAAGAAGTACGGTATAGTCTCTTTTGACCAACGGAAACAGCTCACTCTTAATAAATACATGGAAGTGAATGCTGCAAAAAAAGATAATGATACCGACGTCATAGAGACCCAAAAGAGACTAGATAAATTGAAAGAAGCTCTTAATAAGATCTCCGAACATAGGTATCTGGGTCAAGCCGAGAGTACGGATTCTCCGGTGATCAGTACATTGAAGCAAAGACTGGCTGAATTGGAACTGGAAAAGACCGATCTTAAGCACAAGTATAAACCAGAAAACTATAAAGCCGTTAGTGTGGATGAAGCAATCGCGAAAGTCAGGAAAATGTTGGCGGCTGAGGAGGAAAAATTCCACGGTTCTGTCAGCACCGGGTTAAGTGGGACTTATCAAAAGATAGAATCGGAACTTCTGGTGCAAGAAGTCAACCTGGTGGCATTTAATAGCAAGGGAATAGAGATAAAGAAGCAGTTGATAGAATATGGCCAGCAACTTGAAAGACTGGGCCGCCTGGAGCCACAACTTCGGGCCCTGGAGAGGGCTGTCAACGTCAACGAACAGAATTACAGACTCTATCTAACCAAATTTGAAGAGAGCAGAGTCGCCGATGCCATGGATGCCGCAAGGATGGTCAGCGTAAGCGTTCTTGAACCAGCCACACCCCCTCTTGGTCCCATTCCTGTCAACAAGGCACTAAATATCTTTGTGAGCATTTGTATCGGAGGTGTGGCAGGTTTGGGCCTTGCCTTCTTGATAGAATATTTTGACCACACCTTTAAAGTTCCTGAAGATATCAAAGATGATCTCAAGGTGCCCGTGTTGGGTACCATAGAAGATGTGCCACAGGAAGAAAGAGAGGACTTAGAGACCCTTGCTATTAGCCCTGAAGCTCGATCCCACTATGAGATTCTCAAGAGCAATATAATGATGCATGCTGAGGACAAAGGGATAAAGACGTTATCCATTTGCAGTCCCACGGCAAAAGAGGGTTCTTCCACTGTTGCACTCAATCTTGCTGCGTCCCTCACCAAAGACCATGGAAGCCGGGTTGTTCTGGTTGATGCAAATCTTCGACACCCCTTTTTGCACAGTAGTTTTAATCTTCCAGTTAGTCCTGGGTTTTCTGACGTTATTCATGAAGGTGCCAATGTTCATGAGGCCATAAAACAATCGGTAATTCCCAATCTATTTGTTCTCACCAGTGGTGTGAGCCCTCCCAATCCTATGGTCGTTTTTGAATCCCCGAAAATGGTTGACCTGATCGATGTTTTGAGGAAGGAATTCCACTGGATAATCTTTGACTGTGCACCCATAAATATCTATCCTGAATCCACCGTTTTGCCCCCCCGACTGGACGGGGTGCTCCTGGTAATTGAGGCGGAAAACAAGCGTGCGGAGGTAGCCATCCAGGCCAAAGAACACCTGGAGCAGGCGGGTGCAAAGATTCTGGGGGCAGTGTTAAATCGGCGGAGATATATAATTCCTGAAATAGTTTACCGAAGGTTATGATAGATGATAGATCCTGCCTTACACAGGAAACTTCAGTCACATCACCTTTCCTGATTTGTTCCATCCAAAAAATTGCAAGCTGTGCGATTTGATTTCTGCAAGATTTTTTATTCACCGCAGAGACGCAGAGAGCGCTGAGTTTCTTTGTTTTTATCCAATCGGGAGATGACGATTGGATAAAAGAACGCATCCCTTCCGGAGTGTTTCAGGAAAGGTATGATGATTAAGCCCGATGCCATTGATCATTCTCCGCCTTGGCGGACTGAGCGGTTTCCCTTTGCCGACCTCTCAGCGGCAAAGGGAAAATCATCTATCTCTGCCTGCCCTGTGAAATGTATTACCTATTTCTCCGGGGTGTCCTCGGCGCCTCTGCGGTGAATACACGCTTTTCATATAGACAGCATACACTGGAATGTAACCACACAGGTCGAAAGATTGCTCAAAAGTGGTATTTCTTTTCCCAATGTGTAACCGTTAATACCCATATTCCGGATCTGGTTTTTGGTGCATATAGAGCCAACTTATCGAAAATAAAAAGGAAAGATTACAACTGCTTGATCTCGCATGATTTTTGCTAGCATACAAAATCAATAGAGGTATGTCTATGAAAAGAAATTCTTTTGTTCTCATTCTATGCTTTTTATTTTTCCTCTTACTGCCCAATCCTCTGCATAGTTGTGTAGGACGACTTCTTACTATAGCGGTAAGCAATTCGATAGACCAGGTTATCATGGGGCAGATGTTGTCTATACTCATTAATGAGAGGACAGGAACTACGGTTAAGATTGTGCAACCGGGTGATTTAAAGAAGTGCCATGAAACAGTGTTAAATGGGAAGGCAAATATCTATATCAACTATATAGGATTCGGCCGAGCCTGCGTCGGAGTGTCAGCTCAGATGAACGATTCTCAAAAGGTCTATACGTTGGTCAGGCAGGGGTACATGGAGAAATTTGGCATGGTCTGGCTGAAACCCTTTGGATTTCGGGGTCCATTGACTTTGCGGGCCAATCCCGAAAAGGGAAAGGGCACATTGGCGGTGCCAGTCGCTAGCCAGGATACATTGAGAAGGTTTCCTATTTTGGATAGGCTGATAAACAAGCTTGGAGGCAGGATAGATAATAATACCATGGATGAACTGAGGAAAAGGGCAAAAAACCAGGAAATCAAAGAGGTCGTAAGAGAGTTTTTAAGAACCCAGAGGTTGATCTGAATGAGTTCTTCTCACCGCAAAGACGCAAAGAGCGCAGAGGCTGTTTTTGTTGCTTTCCGCTGAAACCAGCGGAAAGCAACGAGTATCACGCCCTGAAGACCGAAAACCGCCGAAAGATTCCTCTTATGCCAGTGAACCGGACAAGAAGACGTATATCAAGAGCTTGTGCTTTTTTGCATTCAGCTGGACTGAGCGGTTTTACTTTGCTGGCCTCTCACCAGCAAAGGAAACATTGTCCATCTCAGTGTTCTCTGCGTCTCTGTGGTGAATATGGAATCGACGAATAACCAAAAAGGAGGGGATATTTTCTCATGCGAGTGAATGTGATTTACTACTTAACAGCCATCCTATTGGGTGGCTTTCACGCACTGGAGCCTGGCCACGGCAAGACGGTAGTAGCTGCTTATCTAATAGGCTCGAAAGGGAAGAGAATTGACGCTGTGCTTCTTGGAATTGTAGTTACCCTAACTCACACTTTTAGTGTTATCCTTTTGGCCATCGCAGCTAAGCTGGCCTCTACCAGACTAACTCTAACCGAAGAATCCTTGCACGGATATTTGGGGATAGTGGCCGGTCTTCTAATCCTTGCAGTAGGAATATGGATGCTGGTGGGGAGGATACGGGGTAAGGAACCTTTCCACTTTCATTCTCACGACCATGGCCATGACCATTCTTACGACCATGACCATGCAGATAACCACAACCCCTTTCATGGACACGATCATTCCCATGACCACAGCCATTCCCATCATCATGAGGGACATGACGTAGCGGCTCACGAGGGCCTGCATACACATAGCCATGAACATGAAGATGCTATACCTCACGACCATAGCCATGAACATTCTCATGATCACAACCATACACATACTCATGATTCCCTTCACGGACACGTTCATACCCATGACCACAGCCGTGACGAGGATAATGAACTTGGACATAATCCACAGAGTGTTGATGTGCGCAGGGGGAAAAAGTTGGGCTATTGGCAGCTTTTTCTGTTAGGTGTCTCCGGGGGATTGGTCCCCTGTCCGGCGGCCATAGCAATCCTGCTGGCTGCGGTAGGCTCCGGGCGACTGGGAGAAGGGCTTACCTATATACTTATGTTTAGTCTCGGATTGGCTGCGGTGTTAATAGCCATAGGTATTATAGTAGTAAGTGCGGGTAATCTGGCCAGCCGTTTCCTGGATGCCAAGCGGTTTGCCAGGAAGATCGCTATTGCGAGCGCCGGACTTATAACTCTAATAGGAGTAGTAACTTTATTTAATTCTGTGAAGCATTTTATTTGATGACACCGCAGAGGCGCAGAGTTGATGTCTCTCACAGAGCCCACAGAGAGCTCAGAGATCATGATTTTGGCCTGGTTTTTTGAGCGGGAAAAACCAGGCCAACAGCTCAGTCTGCTATTGGCGGACGATATTCATCTTGCAATTTGAATCTTTCGGCAAGGGATCTCTGCAATTGAGTAACAATCACTTTTTCTCAAGAGAACTGATGATCTCCCGCGAAGCGGGACGGCAATTTAATCTGAATTCGCCCCTCACGAATTCAGATCAAGACTTTGTGTCCTCTGCGAGCTCGAGCGATCCTGAGCACGTCGAGGGAGAGCGGGCGAGAGCTATCGGGGTCAGCGGAAAGCCAAAAGTGGCTAAATCTCAGCGTTCTCAGCGTCTCTGCGGTGAACGCTTCCAGAAGTTGAAATAGAGAAAAGACGGTGAAGAAGTTATTCCTCACGTTTATGTTGTGCCTGGTTTGGGTAGGGTGGGCCTGGGCCCATGGGGATATCTCAGAGCTTCCCAACGCAGTGCAGATTATGCAATACAGACTGTTGCTATATATGAATCCGGACGATCCGGCTCCCCGCAACAGGCTGGCTATGGCCCTTTACCGAACCAACCAGTTAGAGGAGGCCGAAAAGGAACTCAGACATATACTTGAAAGAGATTCCCAAAATTTTGATGCCCTGGATGGATTGGGGATTGTGCTTATTAAAATGGGGAGATATCAAGAGGCCTTACAATACCTTAGGAAGGCAGTGAGAATCAATGACCAGGATGTGATGGTGTATGTGCACTTATCTGTTGTTTATCAAAAGATGAAATTACCCGAAATGGCTCAGAAGGAATTGGACAAGGCCCGATCCCTTATGTCGGCTCCCGTTGAACTTGAGAAGATAGAGAAGGAATTCGAATTGGTCAGTGGCCCTTAGCTGTTGGGTAACCGTTCACCGGGGCACTCAAAACTCAGTAAGATGATTCACCGCAGAGGCGCGGAGGACGCAGAGAGGAACGATTCTTTTGTTTGTCGGGAGACGACCAAAAACAAAGGGTTTCCTACCCATTGGTCGCAATTTATGGCCATAGGCCTGGTCTGTTTTGGGAATCGTCGTCTCCCGATAAAAAAGAAAACCTCAGCGATCCCCGCGTCTCTGCGGTGAAGTATTGCGTTCCTGATTTGTAATGACTACTGATGGAGGATAGGAGTCCAATGAAGAGGAAGTATCCTTTTTTCATGCTATTTATCATCTTATCCTTGCTTATGGGCTGCCAGAGAAAAGAAGGTAGTGCATCGGGGGAGGATGACAAGCCCATAAGAATTGGCTACATGATCTGCAACAGCGTACCAGAGACTAAGGCCAGGTTTGAACCACTAACTGCGTATCTAAGCGAGAGGATCGGGCAGAAGTTTGAATCAATATTGGTGAATACCTTCGATTTTGAAGACTTGGTTCGGGACAAGAAGGTGGAGTTTACCCATACTAACTCTATACTTCCCATCATTTTCCAAAAGCAGTACGGGTTAGAACTCATAGCGGTCGAGATAAGGGGAAGGCACGGCTACCGAGACACAGGTACCATCGTCTCGCTCAAAAAAAGCGGCATTAAGAGTCTTCACGATATGCGGGGAAAGACTATGATATTTGGCCCTGCGCTGGCCCCCTTCGGTTATATGGCACAGTACGCCCTCATGTTAGCCAACGGATTTGACCCAGAGGAAGACCTGGCCTATTACGCCATCCCCTGGGGTTCCTTTAAGCACGAGAAGGTAATATACGGTGTACTCTTCGGCCGCTACGATGTGGGAGCAGCACCTCGTTTGGACTTAGATCAGATGGCCCAAGAGGGCAAAATCAATATGGATGATTTTCACATTATAGCCGAAAGCATGCCTATGCCATACTGTACCGTCGGGGTTATGCCCCACGTGGATCGTGGCCTAGCCCGAAAGGTAAAGGAGACCCTTCTTAGTCTCAGGAAGGATGAGACAGTGTTAGTAAACGGCGAAGTATTAAGGATTTGTAATAGTGCATGGATAGAAGGATTCGTAGAGGCTAATGATGGCGAATACGATAGTATTCGGGAGCGGCTGAAGCTATGTAATATGGCCCCTTATAGGAAATATTAGATGAATCCACAAGGTAATAGTTCACCGCCCACTCGCTACGCTCGTTCAAGCCGCAGAGGACGCAAAGGGAAAAGTCTTTGCCATTGCCGTTGAGAGGACGGCAATGGCAAACCGCTCGCGCCTACGGCGGACCCGAAGCGGACGGCAACAGCCTGCCTCACCCGTAGCGGGGCAACTCGTCAGCCGAGCAGAGCGAGGTCGGTGGGCATAATTTTAATCCGAATACATAGCTGAATCGGGTTCAATAGCAAAAGCTTCACAAGTCTGTGAGCCCCGAATGGGTGAGTGTTTTTGCTTTCCGCCCTCTCAGCGGAAAGCAAAAAAAATGGTGAAACCTCTGCGTTCTCTGCGGCTCTGCGGTGAACGGTTACTCCAAAAGAAATGCCAGCTGAAAGCTCAAAGCTGAAAGCTCATATAAAATCGCACGGCGATTTTATAAAAGGTATTTTATTGCCCTTTTTGGGAATGACCGTATCTTTCTGCTTAATAGGGTGCATAACAGCTCCCCCTTCATGGAAACCACTGATTGTAGAAAAGGGTGTCATCAATTGTAATACTACGTGGGAAAATGAAGTCATTGTCAAGGGTGATGTGGAGATAGCTCGAGGTGCCACATTAACCATCATGCCAGGGACTGCAGTCAGGTTCCTGAAGATAGAGGCAAATGGTCCTGCAAATCTCTATGCAGAGGACAAAACGCAGCATTTCCCACGGGCCGAATTGATTATCAGAGGGAAGATACTTGCCCAGGGCACCAAGGATAGGATGATTCTCTTTACCTCTGCTGAGCAATCCCCCCGTCCTGGAGATTGGGGAGCAATCAATTTATTGGACACTGAGGATAATATCTTGGAATATTGTGAGATCAGTTATGGCCACACCTCGGTCCACGGCCACGGAGGCCAGGTGACTGTGACCAACTGCTATCTTCACGATAATGGGGTAGCTATCGGCCACAAAACTGTGAAAGAATTTAAAACAAAAGGCTCAATGACCATAGCCTACAATCGGATCACCGGAAATGGTGGGGGCATCCTATGTAGTAAAGACTCAACCACCATGATTATTCATAACCAGATCAGCAATAACAAGTTCTTTGGTATCTATGGGAAAAAGGCGTTATCCACTCATGTGAGATATAACAATATCACGCACAACGGCAAGGGGATTATACTCTGGATCACGCAGGGCTTTAGTATTAGTGAGAACAATATCGCTGACAATGAGAAGCACAATATCTCTCTCATGGAAGGTCAGGTATGGGATGTGGATGTCGGCCATAATTGGCTGGGTACCAGGGATGAAAAGAGAATTGAAGACTTGATCTGGGATAAAGATGAGGATGAAACTTTAGGCAAAGTAGACTTTTCTGATTCTGCTGATTCCCCTATTGAGAGGGCAGGAGTACCGGATTAAAAGGACGTTTCGGAATTTCTATCCGCCTACGGCGGAAAATCATAGGTCTTTTGGTGGCAGTCCATTTATGCCACCGACATGGAGTGTTGGAGTAGTGGAGTAGGGGCAAAGCCCCTAAGTTCATATGGACTGGCTGGACAGATTAACCATAGCTGCCATAGCGGGAATCACCCTGGTAACCATTGGTATGTTAGCAAATCAGGAGATAACGAAAAGACAGCAGGACAATCCCGGCGTGGAGGCCACGGAGGAAAAGAGTTCTTACGCCTTACAAATGGAGATAGACAAAAAGATATACGAAGAGGTCATTTCATACAAGAAACAAGGACCTTATACCGAAGCTATGGCTAAGTTGAAAGATATTATAAAAACGTATCCTGAAAAGTCCCTATCTTATGTATATCTGGCACAGTTATATCTAAAACAAGGAAAATTGGCAGATGGGATCCATAACTATCGCCGGGCAGTGGAGATGGAACCGGACTACGTGGATGAAAGAACACCCCTGTTCATCGGGGATGAAATCAAGGAGCTGGTCACGGAAGGTAGGGAGAAGTTTGCCCGAGAAAAGGCATTAAAGCCCAAAGACAAGGTGGTTAGGAAGGCTTTAAAAGATATCTACTATCTTCAGAGTAGATTAGCCGGAGGATGTGAGTAAAGAATGCGCGCCCAGAGGAATTGCTTAGTCGCTTGGAGTAATGGAGTGTTGGAGTAATGGATAGCAAGAAAGTGCCGTTTAGAATCATTGATGTTTCCATTGTGACCGGCGCTTTGTTAGGGCTGGGTGGTGTTCTCCTGGCCTATCTTGGTAATCCCGCAAACTCCGGGATCTGCGTCTCCTGTTTTATGGAAAACATAGCCGGGGCATTGCAACTCCATAATGATCTTCGTATGAGCTACATACGCCCCGAGCTCATAGGGTTTGTATTGGGCTCTTTTCTTATTGCCTTACAAACGGGTCGATTTCGAGTAAGAGGTGGTTCCGCACCTGTTATTCGATTCTTCATGGGCTTTTTTATAATAGTAGGTTGTGCTGTTTTTGTTGGTTGTCCCATCAAGATGTTTCTGCGCTTAGCGGCTGGTGACCTGACTGCGGTTGCAGCCACACTGGGGCTTGTCTTTGGTGTTTGGTTAGGTGTTAGATATATCAAAGGGGGTTTTGTCTTAGACCAAGACAAGGAGCTTTCCCAGATAAATGGTTTTATTATTCCTCTATTTACCCTTCTTCTTCTCCTTTTCTTGTTACTCAACCCCTCCTTTATTAAGGCAGGGCAAAAGGGGCCGGCGGCCTGGCACGCCCCTATATCTATATCGCTATTGATAGGGCTTGCTATCGGGGCATTTGCCCAAAGATCAGGGCTGTGCATCACCGGAGGGATACGTAATTTTTTTCTGGCTAAGGAGAAGACTTTACTTAACGGGGTTATAACCGCCTTCTTAGTGGCGCTAATCCTGAGTATCCTTTTGGGTCGGTTCAGATGGGGGATGACGGCACAACCAGCATCCCATGTAAGCCATGGATGGACTTTCCTGGCTATGGTACTCGTAGGCCTTGCCTCTATATTGATTGATGGATGCCCTTTCAGGCAGTTGATAAAGGCTGGGCAAGGTGACGTAGATGCTGGCATAACCACCTTGGGTATGCTTGTGGGTGGTGCCCTGGTGTATGCCTGGATACTCAGGAGCACCTCTGCCGGCCCTACGTTTGAAGGGAAAATTGCCGTATTGGTAGGCCTGGCCTTTTCGTTGGTAGTAGCCATGGCCTTTCGGAGAAGAAGGTGACTGAGCACGGGGGCCTCTCGCCCGCTCCCTTAGGTCGCTAGAGCCCACAGAGATCACTGAGATAAGAATTTCTTGACCTGATTTTTTGACCCCGGTTAAATGGGATAGTACATTTAACAGGGCAGGGTGGGAAAAATCAGGTCAAACAGTCAGCCCCTATCGGGGCATTTGAAGTCGGATTGTGGCTTGTTTGACCAACACTGCGGAAATATCACGCGATAGCGTGGCAGTTTAAGCTAAATTGCCCTCTAAGCAATTTAGCTTAACAAACTCTGAGGCTCTGCGGGCTCTGTGAGAGAAAAAGGGGGTGAAAGTGAAGCGGGAACACAGGGTGGTGTTTGTAGCAACATCGGCTCATATGTTGACGCACGCCTACATGATGATATTTCCCGCGGTATTGGTACTGATAGCTAATGACCCTTTTTTGGAGATGAAGGAGTATTTCAAATTGGGTATCATAGGAACCGTTTGCTATGGACTCTTCGGGTTAGGAGCGATCCCTTCCGGAATGTTGGCTGATAGGTATGGTTCTCAAAGGATGCTCGGTATATGCATGTTTGCCAGCGCGTTATCTTCTCTGATGGCAGGCATTTCATATTCTATATATCTGTTTGTAGCGGCCATGGTGTTCTTAGGCTTGGCCGCTTCCATATACCATCCCTCAGGGCTTTCATTTATCTCCAGAAACGTCGAAAAAAAGGGAAAGGCCATGGGTTATCATGGCGTTGGGGGCAATATCGGCCTGGCTTTGGGACCTGTTCTTTCCGGAGTTGTCGCCGCTTTCTGGGGTTGGCGTTCTGCCTTCATACTGTTTGCTATCTTGGGATTTGTCCTTGGTATGATGATCATCAAGTTAAATGTGGGGGATAAAATAACACCCCAGAAGGAGGGAAATAAACCGAAGAGACAGGCAAGACTGTCAACCATGCCTTTAATCCTTCTTTTGATCTATATCAACTGTATTCTATATGGATTATGCTACAGAGGGTCAATGATGTATTTTCCCAAGCACTTTGTACATAACATCCATTTTGCATTAAACGATGTGGCCAAGGCCGGGTTTCTTGTCTCCATGGTTACCATAACAGGCGCTATGGGGCAGATACTGGGAGGTACTCTTTGTGACAGGCTGAAAAGGCCGGAGTACGGCTACCTTTTGGTCTTTTTGTTCTCTACCCCTCTGTTCTTCTCTATATGGCTTTTCAAGGACTGGGGGTTATTTGGGGTTAGCTTGCTGTTTGCCCTTTTCTTTTTTGCCTGGCAGCCTATTCAAAATACGCTCATAGCGAAATATGCTGTGCAGGCAGCCCATGGTCTCAGTTACGGAATTAACTTTTTGTTGATTATGGGAGTAGGTTCCATGGCCGCCTCCCTGGGAGGTTATGTGACAGATCAAGTCGGCGTGGCCAACGTATTCGCTGTGCTGGGGTTCATATCTACCGGTTCGCTCATAATGGTTTTCTATATGCTGAGGGTAGCTGCCACACGAGAATGGAGAGAAGAGTAATCGTAACCGTTCACGGAGTAATGGAGTAATGGAGTAATGGAGTAATGGAGTAATGGAGTAGTGAAATCATGGACAACGAATTAAAAGAATATAGAGCCAAAACACCCAAGTCCTCTGCCATGCACACACAGGCTTGCGATATAATGGCTGGGGGTGTTTCTCATAATATACGCTACCATCCACCGTACCCTTGCTACTTTGATCGCGGGAAGGGATCGCGATTTTGGGATATCGACGGCAACGAATACCTTGATTTCTGGATGGGCCATTACTGCAATATCCTTGGACATGCACCAGAGCCCATTATTTCGGTACTCAGAGAAAACATGGATATCGGGCTTCATTGTGGGCTGGTAACGCCCTATCAGGTGGAATTGGCTGAACTGATCTGCCGACATATCCCTTCTGCAGAGAAGGTAAGGTTCTGCTGTTCCGGTACGGAATCTACTATCTATGCCTTAAGGCTGGCCAGGTCCTATACCCGGAGGAATAAGATTATAAAAATGGAAGGTGGTTGGCATGGTGCCGCAACCGAATCAACCACCAAGGATGGACAGGATTTTCTTAAAAATAATCCAAAGGTCCTGAGACTCAAGGATCCGCGGACTATCGTGGTTCCATTTAACGACACACAGAGGATCGTAGAAACGATAAGGATGCATGCAGATGACCTAGCTGCGGTCATCATGGAGCCAATTGTCGGAAAAGGGGGATTCATCCCGGCCAGGGAGGGGTATCTCCGGGCCATAAGGGAGGAGACTCAAAGGGTAGGGTCGCTTTTGATCTTTGACGAGATCATCTCAGCCTTTAGGATCGGATTAGGAGGTGCCCAGGAACTTTTTGGCGTTCTGCCCGATATCACTACCCTGGGAAAGATATTAGGTGGTGGCCTGCCCATAGGGGCCATTGCCACCAGGGCGGACATATTAGACAGGTCTAGTCCTGGCGTAAAAAAGGAGGACCGGGTTATGATTGGGGGGGGTACCTTCTCATGCCTTCCACTGGCCATGATGGCTGGTACCATCCTGATCAGACATCTGGAGGAAAATAAAGATCAGATTTACCCGACCCTGGAGAGCATGGGTCATTGGACAAGGAAAAAAATAGAGGCAGTCTTTGGCGCCCATGGTATATATGCAAGATGTACGGGGATCGGGTCACTATTCATGACCCATTTTCCGCTGAGGCAAGGCATGGGACTAATTAGTCCCCATGAGACATGCTTTTACTGTGATGTTCAAAGGACGGAGACAGAGCTGAAGGTCAGGCTCCTAAACAGAGGTGTATTCGTCATGCACGGTGGAGGTGCCATATCTGCCGCCCATTCCTGGGATGACCTCAGTTTGTTCATTGAACAGATGGATGAAGTCGCTTATGCGATGAGTGCAGACTCTTTAGCATATGCAGAGGTGATCTAAATGAAGTGGTTTAAGAAGGGTAAAAGGAAAAAGGATTCTGTTGGCCTTGAACCTGTGGCCAGAGGGCTCTTGATCTTTTCCAATACCAACGATGTAATGCAGGCTGAACAGATCCTGAAAGAGGAGGGTCACGATATCAAGGTAGTCAGTCCTCCCCCGGATTTCAGGACAGGTTGTGACTTATCCATAGAGTTTCCTTTAGTAGAAGAACCAGGGATTACCAGAATGTTGGAAGAAATAGGACGGTCGCCCATACAGGTTGTGCCCGTATCTTCAAATGGGTTAGAGCCGCTAAAGTTATGCCGGATTAAAGACTTTGGCCAATTCCTGATGGTCAGGGCAGCCAACATGAAGATTACCGTGGATAAGACAACGCAGAGAATTGTGAACATTTCTGGTGGTGGGTGTCCTGATGTGCCTTACCTGGCTTATGAAATGGTGGGCAAGACCCTTTCCGAGGCGTTAGAGCCTGTTCACATAGGCTATACTCTTTGTGCCTATTCTTTGAATATAGCTTATCAGGAGATGATGAATATCATGGGAGGTAAGGATGTTAGTTCTGGTGGGAACCATACCTATAAGAAATCTGCCCCTTCTGGTCGGGCAAGCTGAACTGACCAGCGAAGGGCTTTTCATCGATGGCCAGGTACTCGATATAAACCGTGGAACAGCGGCTATGATGTCTGCCGCCTGTGCCCTTTGCCAGAAATATGGGTTACAAAAACCCCTGTGTGTTGTGGCTGGCGATATAGGGGCACGAGATGGAAGTGTTAAGATCTATGAATATCTGGTAAATCATCTTCCCAAAATTGAAACAAAGGTGGAGGTATTGACCTTTCACTACATCATGCCTGATATTAAATGGAATAAGAAGGTATTAGAGAAGATAGATTGCATGAAAGAAAGACCCATTTTGATCGCCGATGCTGGTTCTATGTATGCAGCCAAGGGCGGTGGTGATGCAAAGTGTTATGAGATTTTTACCCCGGATGTGGGGGAACTGGCTTTTTTGGCCGATGACAAGGCAGTTCACCCTGCCTATACCCGGGGGTTCATACATCATTTGGAGAATGATGTGCCACAGTTGATTGATAAGGCATTTGAGGCAGGGAATTCTCCTCGTACCCTATTCGTCAAGGGGCAAGTGGATTATATCTGTCATGAAGGCACCATCGTTGAAAAGATCACCGATCCCAGAATAGAAGAGTTGGAGCCTATTGGGGGGACCGGAGATACCTTGACCGGCATGATCAGTGGCCTGGCCTATAAAGGTGATTCACCGGTTCAGGCCTGCCTCATAGCGGGGCGGGCAAATAGGAGGGCTGGAGAACTATGCCATCCCAGCCCTGCCAGCCAGGTAAAAGTCATTATCGAGTGCATTCCCGAGGCCCTGCGGGACTTGGTGTAAAATGATCCTACGAGGACAGCAGTGAGTATTACGTATTTGTTAATTTTTATTGTCTCTCACAGAGGACACAGAGCCACAGAGTTCTTGATCTGAATTCCTGACCCCAGAGGAATAGGCTGCCGCATTCCACAGGGCAGGGAGGGGAATTCAGATCAAACTGCCATCCCGCTGCTGCGGGAATGTCGAAGGCGTTACGGAAGATGATATTCCTCAATAATACTTTCTTGGATGCCTGCCATAGGCGGGCTGATTGTTTGGCCTGATTTTTCGTCCCTGCCCTGTGAAATGCTTGCCCTGTGAAATGTGAAGCATATTTCTCTGGGGCCCAGCCTATTTAACTGGGGTCAAAAAATCAGGCCAAGGCTGCAAATCGTCTCTGCCTGCCCCGTAGGGAGGAACGACCGTACTGGGGTGATCTCTGAGAGCTCAAGCGATTCAGCCTGTTAAACAAGTGGCTCGTAATGATAGACTTGTTACTATCGTCTTTGCATACGGACTGAGGAGCCGTTGTCACCCATGCAGATATTTAACAGGCCAGGGGGAGCGGGCGAGAGATCCCTTCATGGATTAGGGAAAATAACCTCCGTCTTGGAAAGGATTAACAAACGCGTAATGCACTCGGACAGCATCCTATGGATGAGAGTGTCTCGGATGAGAAGGGGAGGTTACTTTGCCCATTTCGGGCCAAAGGGATGTTGCACGGTATCCATCCGAGGAATATACGGTTTCAGGTCCAACACCGGTGAATCATTGAAGGCATCGATTGAATCAATGCGGATGACATTGTTTTCGATGGATAGGATTTTACAGACAGATAGACCGATTAGGTTGGGTCTGCGAGGAGAACGGGTGGCAAACACGCCTGTCAGTGGGTTGCTCAGATTGTGTCTGGGATGAACACGTAAGGTTTTCCTTTTTTCAGCGGTATCATTCTTATGAAACCAATACAGCACTACTAGATGTGAAAACTGATTCAACCCCAAAAGGGCAGCAGCATATTTGTCGTGAATCTCTATGGTGGTAGTTCCCGAATGCTTTTTTACTTTGCCCACCGGGAACAGCCGAAAAGAATCCATTGAGTCTCCTTGTTTGCACTGAGCCATATTGATTGCGAATACTGAGCTGATAATACATACAAACACAATTGATAGTAAAGGGAAGGCTGTTTTCACTATTGGCTTCTCCTTCTCAGATTTTAGACCTTACCAACAAATTAGCAACAGTTCGGGTCTTCAGTCAACAATAACTACAGGGTAACGTCAAAGTCAGCCTTAATATAATGTTTTACAATGAGAATTTGCCCTTTTCTAAAATCCCCCCTATCCCCCCTTTTCAAAGGGTGGTACTTCAAAGTCCCCCCTTTCCAAAGGGGGATTTAGGGGGATTTTTGACGTCGGCAAGAAATTGGTAATGCTCCCCTTAGTATCACCCTGATGTCCTCCCTTTTGCTCCTTGAAAGTGTGCACATTTCTTCCAACAAATGGAACTGGTTTATCCTTCAAAAAGGAAATTGATTACTCATAATTGGATACTTTTTTTTATATATTTTGGATCAGTTTCTGGCCGAAGTGAGATAACTGTCGTAAATATTTAATAAACGAGACTATAAGCTGCAATTCTTTAGTGTGGCATGATACTTGTAGTTCTTGTTCAACGTTTAGGAGACAATCTTTCATGAAATGATGATGCTATCAGTTCCTTTCTGAGAAGTTACCATAAGGAGGTCTTTACATGAGGTTGAAAAAGATATCTCTTAACGTATTTTGCATCCTTTTGTTGTTGTGCGGGTTGCTCTTGACCAGCAATCCGGCACTGGCAGTGGATGTAACTGTCTGTAAGACTGGGGGATGTGATTATACTACCATACAGGCCGCAATCAATGTCGCCAGCTCTGGTGATAGGGTTCTGGTAACAGATAGTAGCACATATGACGAAATTATCAGCATGAAAGACGGGGTGGATGTAGAAAGTGACACAGGTGTGACACCTACTATCAGGCGTTTTTCGGGATCTGGTAAGCAGGAGGTTGTAACTTTTGCGGGATCAATGACGTGCAACCTGAGAGGGTTTAAGATAACAAACATCAAAAGCGGCGCTGGAATTTTTATGGACGGTTCTGGGGCGGGAATTACTGCCACTATCCAAAACTGTGATATCCACGATAACTCCGGTGGCGCCGGAATTAGATTGAACGGAGTTGTTTCTCCCACCATCACACGTTGTAACATCTACAGCAATGATAGGGCAGGGATAGCTACCAGGGAGATGCAAGGGGACCAAGTGGCATCAGGTTCCTCTATAACGATTAAAGAAAATACGATAGGGGGTAGCGGTCAGGGTAATGGAAAAGCTGGTATATACCTGGAGGGTTCTGGAAATGGTGTTCAAGTTACAATCGGCGGCAGCATCGTTGGGGACAGTAACACCATCTTTTACAACGGAGAGGCAGGCATAAGACTGGAGAATATAGACCAGGTCAGTATTGAGAACAATACTATCTCCAATAACTCAGAAGCAGGGATACTTCTTATAAATGTCAGCACAGTAAGCCCCCATATTAGGAATAACGATATTCATAATCATGTTAATGAGGCCGGCATAAATATCGGAGGTGCTTCAAATGTAACTATCGGGGATAATAATGATATCTATAGTAACTATGCCGGAATCGTGTTTTATGTTTATACCAATTCGCGTCTTACCGGGAATGCCAGTTCCCAACCAGTAACCATCACAGGGAATAACATTTACAGCAATTCCTACGCCGGAATAGCCATAAGAGATCCCATTACCGGTCAGGTAACCATTACCCAAAATGATATTTATCAGAATACTCGGGCAGGGATCGGAATCCAAAACGCCTGTACGCTTCAAATTACCAAGAATAAGATCCGTGATAATACCCGTGGGGGAATACATACCGGAACTGATGTGGCAGATGGCGGAGGGTTCTCCGGAAGCATGGGTTCTGCCATCCTTACCATCAGACAAAATAAGGTCCATAATAACGGGTTGAGCAACTACGGCGGTGGTATTGATGTGAGACATGCTTCGGGTACTATCGAAAATAATCTGGTCTATAAAAACCACAGAGGGGGCATCAGATTTGGGTGGGAGAATGCCGGTGATGACCATATCACGGAGATTAAGAATAACACCGTGGTTAGCAACGGTAATTCAACGGAAGATAAAGGAGGCGGCATTATCTATGACGACCTTGCAGGTGCCGTTAATGATGCTCCTTCAGGTGTCCCTCCCGCACCGCTTCTCATAAGAAATAACATCTCCGCCTATAATGAGAAGGCTGGCCTGAGAGCCTGTTTTGCTGATAATGCATCGGGGCAACGGGGCTATAACCTCTTATATTCCAACTTTGGATGGGACAGTAAACCAGATTGCGGATGGCCTGATAATCTTGATATGCGGTGTACAAATCAGCAATACGGCGGTTGCGGGGCACACTGGGAGTACGACCCGACCCGGGTAGTATTTGATTACCCGCACGATGTTATGGACGACCCATTATTTGTAGATAAGGATAATGATGATTATCACTTGCAGGCTGGTTCACCGGCAAAAAATGCGGGTGATGATGGGAATGATATGGGTGCCTACGGGGGATCCTATCCAATTGATTGGTAGGCCATGTTACAGTCTTTCATAAGCAGTTTATTTTTTGTTTTCCGTCCTCTCAACGGAAAACAAAAATATAGTTTGACTCTGCGTGCTCTGCGTCTTTGCGGTGAACATTTAACATTAGTTTTAGAACTCATAAGGCCATGAAATCAAGATTAATTGCTGTCTTTGCCATATTATTGACTGTTGCCTTGGGTTTCAGTAGCTCAGCCCATGCCGGACAGGTTATCAAAAATTCCTATGAGGACAGTTTTCCCTATATCAAGGGTGACTGTTTGGTCTGGCAGGGGCACGTCCACGGTGACTGGGAGATTCTCTTTTACAACATAGCTACCCAAGAATTCTGCCGGGTTACCGATAATGACTATGGTGACATCTCTCCGCAGACTGATGGGAATTATGTGGTCTGGTTAGGGTTTAGCCATTCTGGTGGCGAGATTTTCCTATATAATATATCGAGCGGAGAGACCGCTCAAATCACCAATGACAGTGATGTAGATTCTCCTCCTCAGATTGCAAACGGCCGGGTAGTATGGACATCATGTAAGGTTACAGACTCAGTTGAGCCAGGTGAGATCTTTCTTTATGACGTTGTAGCAAAAGCGAGAACTTGTCTGTCAGCATCCGTTGATCCTGATGGCACCTTGGATGATAGTTCCCCCCGAATCAATGATGAAAGTGTTATGTGGGTACGAGACGACGGCCAAGGTACCAAGGTAGTTGTCTATGACCTCGACACTGGTAACACTGTAGTGGATCCCCAGGGCTTTGTCTGGAAAGATAGTCCTCAAACGGACGGAGATAAGACGGTTTCAACCCGACACGATGGCAATGACAGGGAGATTTTTGTCTATGATGCCAGCTCTAACATCTATGAGCAGATCACCGATAATGACATTGAGGACAGATATCCCCGTATCAGTGGTGATAGGATAGCCTGGGTGGGTGGTGAAGGTCAGGCTTCAGAGATATTCCTAAATGCCGATATTGACCCTATTGATACCGATTTCGACCCAGATGAACCAGATGAACCGAACTCCCCAAACACTTCTGGATCTGCCCCGCAAGACGGCGGCGGTGGCGGTAGCAGCAGCGGCGGTTGTTTCCTCGCCACAGCAGCTTTTGGGTCACCCATGGAAAAACATGTTGCCATCCTTAAAGATTTCAGGGATACGTATCTTCTTCCATGTGCTCTCGGACGCATCTTCGTTAAAGCCTATGACAAGTATTCACCGCCACTGGCACATTTCATTTCAAAGCACGAGATATTGAAGGTCGCGGTTCGGATCAGCCTTCTGCCCCTAGTGGCTGTAAGCTACGCGACACTTCATTTTGGCCCGCTAATCACGTTAAGTATGCTTGTAGCTTTTCTTACACTTCCAATCTTCTTTGTTTCGTTTTACCGAAGGAGGGCAGTGGCTGTGCGGTAGATAGCTGACCAATTCTCAGCGCCGCGGCCGCGTCGTATAGAGACGCGAGCCGATTTCACAAAAAGGATTGATAAGGAGAGCTTCGAACTTCGAGCTTTCAGCTTGGGTAAATAATGAAGTCTTCCAGAATACGAACTATTTGGCTATTCCTCTCTGCGATATTTTTAATTCTAATCAGTGGAATGATATGCCCCCAGGCCGCTGAGAGTCTTACCTCCTATATTGATGAGCATAACCGCTTTATCCTCAACGGAGAGCCCTTTTTCCCGATAGGGCTGTATGTGGCGCAATGTTCCACTGAAGCTGATCACTCTGTTGAGCTAAATGAAATAGAGAATAGCCCCTTTGATACCTTGATGAACTACGGCATCAACAGTTGCGACGGTACTGATGCCATCCTGGATGAAATAAGAAACTATTTGGATCAACTTCAATCAGAAGGCCGAAACTTGAAGCTGATATTCTCTCTGGTAAGGGTTGATAAAGGCTTTGAAGGCCGCCCGTTGGATATCAGTACCATAACAGACAAAATCCAAACCTTTAAGGATCATCCAGCAATCATAAGTTGGTACATAAACGACGAAGTGGACCCGCAGTATTTGGGTGAATTAGAAGCCGCGTATAAGAACGTCAGAGAACTGGATAATAATCACCCTGTTTGGTCAGTCCATTGGTGGCCTGATCACATGCTTGCTGAAGCCCGTACCATGGACATCGTAGGCATTGATTCTTACCCCATAGACAATCTTTCTATTACAGTGGTGGCAGACTTTGCGGATGCAGCTATGCAGGCTGGCAAACCGCTTTGGTTAGTCCCTCAGATATTTAGCTGGGAAGATTATCCTGGTGATTTCCGTTGGGCTACAGGGCGGCCTCCTACACGGGAGGAGATGCGGGCCATGACGTATCTGGCCGTAAACCACGGAGCCAAAGGGCTCATCTACTATTCATATTTCGACATACGTAACGATCCAGATTATGACACAAGGTGGCCACAAATCAAGGAAATTGCCGGTCAGATCCAAGAGTTGAGACTTGTATTTCTTTCCACCTACCAGACTGGCAGCAATCAAGTCACATGCAATGACAATGATATTGACTTCAAGTTGATGCGGGAGAACAACAGATATTATTTGTTTGCAGTCAATACAAAGGCACCCAGTAAGATAGTTGTGGATGATCCCGAGGCCAAATATCAGGGCGACGGGTGGACATCCGAATCAGGAGGATATGGGAATAGTGTTCATTGCCATACCACAGGCGATGGAGACAGTACGGCCACCTGGATCCCTGATATTACCGAGGCTGGCGACTACAGGGTCTATGCCAGATGGACTGCCAATGGAGATAGGGCCACTGATGCCCCATATACGATTAACTACGACGGCGGCTCTGCAGTAGTCCCGGTGGACCAGCAGAAAAATGGTGATCGGTGGATTCTTTTGGGAACTTATCGGTTTGCCGCGGGTACATCAGGCTCAGTCGTACTTAGCGATGATGCTGATGGGTTTGTCATTGCCGATGCCATCATGTGGCTGCTAGAGGAGGGCGACGTTACTAGTCCACCATTCCAGATCAACCTGGCGCACAAACCAGCGGTACTTGACACCGAGTTTGAAGATGGCAGGCAAATATCTGTCAGTAGCGGAAAGTTCATAGACAGTTTTGATCCTTATGAAGTTCATGTTTATCATTGGGAAGGTGAGTTTGAGGAGGATACTCCCACCGGCGGTGGTGGT
>Ga0114922_10000889_pt1 | contig 28539 bp, 22 predicted proteins | sample AartaG_FD_100975 | JGI IMG/M metagenome (GOLD analysis project Ga0114922, IMG submission 100975) | Deep subsurface microbial communities from Aarhus Bay to uncover new lineages of life (NeLLi) - Aarhus_00045 metaG | ecosystem: Environmental > Aquatic > Marine > Oceanic > Sediment | place... | reverse complement strand
GGGCAAAACGGCCAAGATACTTTTCGGGACGTTCGCTCTTTTGGCGCTGATACTCGTAGTTGCAGTGTTCGCAGCGGTTGCGGGCAAGACACTGGAAACCACGCCTGAGGTTGTGGTTCCGACGTTCGGGCTGGTCCTTGTGGCGCTGGTTGTCGGCATTTTGATGTACCGTGTGCAACTTCCGGTGCTATTGTGTTCGTTGATAGGGGTGGCGCTTCTGTTCGGCCTGATTGTCGCGGGGTACTATCTTCCGGTGAGGCTTGCCGTGGCGAATCCAGCAAGGTGGTGGACAGTGATGCTTCTGATATATGGTATGATTGCATCGGTTACGCCCGTGACTATGCTGCTTCAGCCGCGTGACCATCTTGCCGGCGCGATGCTGTATCTGGGTATGTTCTTCGGATTCTTCGGGCTTATTCTTACTCGTCCGGAGATGAAGGCCCCCGCATTCATTTCTTTTGCGACGACGAAGGGCTGGATGTGGCCTATGCTGCTGGTTACGGTTGCGTGTGGCGCGTTGTCCGGATTCCACAGTCTTGTTTCGAGCGGCACGACTTCGAAACAGGTTCGTCGGATGAGAGATGCCCGTGTTATCGGTTACGGAGCTATGATATTAGAAAGTGCGTTAGCGGTTCTGGCGGTTGTATCAGTGACGGCCGGGTTGTACTGGACGAGCGCCCCCGAAGGTTTTGAAGGTCTTGTATTTCAGGATGTTTTCGAAAAAGGAGGCTGGATTAGAGCATTCGGGGACGGATACGGGCAGCTTACAAAGGTGTTTTTCGGTGGTCTCGGTGTGCTTGTAGGTATAACTATGCTTAAGACTTTCATAATGACGACGCTTGATTCGGCGACAAGGATTACCCGCTACCTGTGCAACGAGCTTCTTGGCGAGACACTTGGTATCGGCCCAATGAAAAACAAATATGTGGCCGTGGCGTTTGTTGGTGTTTGTTCAGGGGCTCTTGCGCTGGGTAACTGGAGGGCGATCTGGCCGTTATTCGGTGCCGCGAACCAGCTCGTTGCGAGCCTTGTGCTTATTGTGGCAAGTGTATACCTGCTGATGCGCAGGCGCAACTTTATATTTACTGCTGTGCCGGCCGCCATAATGCTCGTGACAACAATTGCCGCTCTGGGATACCAGGTATACAATTTCTCCACGGCCGAGGAACCTAACAGGCTGCTCGCAGCAGTATCCGTGATACTCATATGCCTTGCGTTATTCCTTACGTATACGGCGTTGGCTGCTGTTGCAAAGTTGAGGAAAAACGATGCTGTGCGGGAAGGGGCGGACGGTTAGCCCTCGGTGCCAACTCAAGCGGTTTTTCTCGGCGAAGAATATTGGCTTGTGATTTTATTTCGAGGCTTTTTCAGCTGTGATTAGTCTGTCTTTATTCACCGACAGTTGGTTGAGGGGCAGGCAGAGGAATGAGCTTGAATCGGGCGATAACGGGCTGCTGGTTCAGCCTGATTTCGTCCTTGCGGAGGTATTCATCCGGGAAGTTATAAATGAGCTCCCTTCTTAGGGGTTCTGTTGACTTGGCGTCTTCGTCCTTGATTTCGAGGATGACCTGATAGGGCATTTTTTCGTAGGCCCGTTTTGCATCAGCGGCAGCTCTGATGTTGATAGCCCGTATGACTTCATCGAGATTGGCTATCACAACCCTGTATTTTCCCTGCAGGTTTGCGCTTAAGGAGAAAATCAAAGTTGCGGTTGTTATGGTATAGTCGGCGAGGAGGTCTTCGTCAGGAGGCATCGTAATTTTCACGGCTGTTGTGGCCTCTTTGATTTGACGTGCAGCCAGCTCAATAGAAGGCACTTTTTCGATAGCCAGTAATCTGGCCTGGTCGATTTCTCGGCGTGTTAGCTGAACTTTTGCGATGAGTTTTTCTCCGCCCCAATCAACAGGTACAAACATATCGACCTGGGCGGGCTCGATGGTTGCAGCATTTAGAGGGTTCTGGGCTTCGTCTACACACATTACAGTCAGGTTTTTTTTAACGAGTCCAACGACCCTGACGGGGAGAGTCTCTGGCTGGCAGGATTCGACTGTAAGGCCGAGCTGTCTTATCTGGTCGCTTTTTTTGAGGGAATTCAGGACGCTTAAATGGTACTCACCTGGGTTGACCATTCCTTCTGTCTCAGCGTCCAGAAAGAATTCAAGGATAAGTGAGCCGTCGTTTAGTTTCCGCTTTACATCAGCAACCTTCGAAGCAGGCCCTTTAAGTACCATCTTCTCGATAGAAACAGATGATTCGTCATCGAAACTTACCCAGAAGCTGGGATTGGTAGATTTGGCAATACTTATGGCGACATTGGAAACGGAGAATTCTTCATCCAGAGCAAGGTCCGCCCAGACCCATATCAAGACCGTTAAAAAAACAATAACCAATATTTTGCCGAACTTGACTTTTTTTGCCATTTGATGTACGCGTATTATGTAAGGTCTTTGCGCTGCTGGGCGGTGCTTTTTCTTGGGAACCTCCAGAGGCGTTCAAAAATTGGCACTATTTCGTCCATCGTACTGGTCAGGTGCAAACGCAACTGAGACTCGGTGACGTTTCGGATTAATTTTCCACGCTGGGCGATTGAGATGGTGCCGGTTTCTTCGCTTACCACTAAACAGGTGGCGTCCGAGCCTGTGGTTATGCCTATGGCAGCGCGGTGACGGGAGCCGAGTGTAATACCGTCGATGCTGCCTGCTTCAGCCAGCGGCAGCTGTACTCTGGCGGCTATTATTCTATCGCCTCGGATTATAACGGCCATATCGTGCAGGGCGGTACCCGGGTGGAAGATGGTCTTTAGTAATGAAGCAGTAACTTTGGCGTCCATTTGAACGCCGGTTTCTATGAATTCTCCCAGCGCCACCCGCTTTTCAATGACAATAATGGCACCGATTCTGGCTGCGGCAAGTTCTGTTACGGCGGTGATTATCTCTTCTGCGGTTCTTGCTAATACCTGGGATGAGCTTGCCAGGAATCTGGTCCGTCCTATTCGAATGAGTGCTCTTCTTATTTCCGGCTGAAAGGCTGCGACAGCGATAATCAAGACGGCGATTAAAAAGCCGTTGTAAAGATACTGTAATCGCTCAAAGGCAAATCGCCCGACAAGCAACTTTAAGATGAGAAAACCGACGATGAGTATGAAGATGACGCCGCGGAATAATCTCTCACCCCGTGTACCTTCGAGGAAGTCAACGGCCCAGTAGACTACCAGGCCGATAAGGAGCAGTTCGATGGTAACAACCCACCAATCATACATCCCCACCCTGCGAAAATAGTTGGTGAGTATTTCCACAAATCAAGTCCTTTGTTTTTGTGGCTTATCTACAATAAGTCGCAATGTGTCATACGGCATCTCATCGAGGAAGATAACAGAACACTGTAGCAATACTGCGCCGTTTTTTACGGTTTCCAAACGCGGCAAGTTGTTTGGAGGCCCTATCGATGCAGCTGCTATTCATCGATGCGAGGGGGTATCCTTAAGTTGGCGGCTCTGCTTGGCTCATCCATAAAGAGAGTTCTATCGAAGTCGGACCATACATTCTGGCGGCCAATGGAAAGATTGCGTAGATGCCTTCTATGTCCTTCCGCTGCTGTTTCACCCGGCTGCGTAAAAAAGCTGCAGCTGCCAAGCAAAATGACCAAAGCACACAAGACAATACCCCAAATTATCAGAGCAGAGACATTTCTCATCATTTTTTTCCCTTTTGAAATATAACAACCGGGCTTTATTTTGCAGCCGAGGTTGTTCTTAACATCACCTCATCGTCCCTTTTTCTTTGGATGCAATGACTTAGGGCCAATGAATCAATTTTATTATATCAATAGCAAGCTGGTCTGTCAATGTAAAAAGAGGCACGATTACACGTTTTGGGCCAGGAAGATGAAAACGCCTTTTTGTGTGTATAAAGTGCATTTTTTTCGGACAATCAACCCGGTCGAGGCACGAAGTTGTGAAAGGGGGGATTCGCTTGGGCCGCTAAAAAAAACAGGTAGTAGCGTATTGACGTCGACGGTGAAAATGGGTAATCTCGACCAGAAGCAGCGAATGTCGAATGATGAATCCTTCGACGTGCTCAGGACAGGCATCGAATAATGAATTTTGAATTGGAAAAAGGAAAGGACGTAAGATGTTTACAACGATAATTGATGTGACGGCAAGGGAGATACTTGATTCCCGCGGCAACCCGACAGTAGAAGTCGATGTGACACTTGATGATGGCTCTGTTGGCAGGGCGGCGGTTCCATCCGGGGCCAGCACAGGAGCGCACGAGGCGGTTGAGCTGCGTGATACAAAGGCCAAGCGCTATATGGGTAAGGGAGTACTTGGGGCTGTTAAGAATGTAAACGAAGTTATTGCGCCGGAAGTTTTAGGTATGGATGCTGAGCAGCAGGAGGAGCTTGACCAGTTGATGATTGAATTAGATGGTACGCAGAATAAAGGCAAGCTCGGCGCAAATGCGATATTGGGTGTTTCATTGGCGGCTGCGAAGGCTGCTGCGGAATCAGCGGGCCTTCCATTGTACCGTTATCTGGGTGGCTGCAACGCCAATATCCTGCCAGTTCCGATGATGAATATTGTCAACGGAGGCAAACACGCCGACAATAATGTCGATTTTCAGGAATTTATGATTATGCCAATAGGTGCTAAGGACTTCCCGATGGCACTGCGGATGGGAGCGGAAGTTTTCCATACATTGAAGAAGGTCCTTGCCAAGAAGGGTTATTCAACATCGGTCGGGGATGAAGGAGGATTTGCTCCTATGCTTGCGACTAATGAAGAGGCGCTGGAAGTTATAATGGATGCCATCAAAAGGGCCGGTTACAAAGCCGGCAAGGACCTATCAATTGCGCTTGACCCTGCTGCAAGTGAAATGTTCGACAGCAAGATAAAATCCTACAGGTTCTTTAAGTCGGCACCAGAGAAAAAGGTCTCATCTGATGCGATGATTGCGCACTGGAGCAAGTGGGTGGGAAAATATCCTATCATTTCCATCGAGGACGGCCTTGCTGAAGACGATTGGGCCGGCTGGACAAAGCTGAATAAGAAAATCGGCGATAAAGTTCAATTGGTGGGCGATGATTTGTTCGTAACCAATACCAAGCGTCTGGCCAAGGGCATCAAAATCGACTGTGCAAATTCGATATTGATAAAGCTCAACCAGATAGGGACGCTGACGGAGACATTTGAAGCAATCAATATGGCTCGCAGAGCGGGCTGGACGGCGGTTATAAGCCACCGAAGCGGTGAGACCGAGGACAGCACAATCGCCGACTTAGCTGTTGCCACAGGCGTTGGGCAGATAAAGACGGGCTCTTTGTGCAGGACAGATAGAATCTGCAAGTACAATCAACTGCTCAGGATAAGTGAGGACCTCGGCTGTGCCGCACGATATGCCGGCTTTATGTTCAAAAGCTAAAAGCGTAAAACGAGAAACGCAAAACTTTGGATTTCACCGGCTTTTTAGCCTATCAACTTTTATCTTGGTTTATGCAAAAGCAAAATATCATTCAGGTGTTGCTGTTTGTTGTCTTTTTCAGCATTGGCGCAGCAGCATTGAGCGGTTCTATTCTTTGTGGCGATTTGCTTCGATACTATCGAAACAGACAGCACTTAAGGTCGGCGGAAGAATCTCTGGAGCACTTGACGATGCTAAACACCGACTATGATGCACTTTTGGGGGAATTGCAGGCGGACCCCAATGTTCTTAAGCGTATTGCGCCCGCTACACTCGGTACAGAACCTGCTGAGCCTAACACCGTCTATCCGAGGGCGACAGAAGAGCAGTTGACTGCTGCCAGAAGGGCATTAGCAAAGGACTCGAAGCGGCAGTTTCCTGAGACAGAGGTAGTCGATTGGCTTGCGCGATGCAGCGGGCCGCCACAGCGAATAATTCTATTTTTGGCGGGTGCTTTTTTGATTCTTATTTCGTTTGTGTGTTTCGGTCCAGCTAAGCAAACGAGCCGAGAGAAATAAAGAATTTTATTCGGACCGTGGATGGTTTAGACCCGCAAGGCGAGGACGCGAACTGGCCAGCTTTTTTCATTCAAAATCTTTTACAGTTTTTTGAAATTTACCGAACCCGTTTTGCTGCAGCGGCGTACTAAATATAAACAATAGAAAGCATTTTCTTCCTCCTTTCAAAACGTTCTGGCGGCAGCAGCGGCATAAGCCTTGCTGCCGCCTAATTTTATGGTTTTTGGGCAGGCAAGTATCACGCTTTGCTTTGCAAAGAACAACAGGTTTTACCTGTGGCAGAGCTAAGCGGGTTGCCTTCTGTGAGGTAAGCCGAGGGTTGTCTGAAGATGGTTTACCTGTGGCAGAGCTAACCGGAGATACTTTCTTCAAGGTGGGCGAGTATGGTCCTGGCCCTGGAGATTTTGTTGCCGGTCATGCCATACCATCGCAGCTCTGCATTTTGCTTGATTTGGTCCTCGATTTTTTTACAGGCCAGCAATACCGTGGCGTGGTTTTTATTGCCCATAAATCTGCCTATCTCCGAGGACGACATATTGGTGTGTTTTCTTACTAAATACATACTGAAATGGCGGGCCAGGGCAATTGTCCGGTTTTTCTTGGACGAGTGTATATTGGCTGGCGTTATCCCAAAATAGGTTGCCACGGCTGATTCAATATCTGATATGTGCACAATCGGGTCGGTTCTGGCCAGGTGCTCAGCCAGAATCTCTTTGGCCGTATGCAGGTTGATTTTCTGGTTTTGAAGAGACGAGAAGGCGATTAGCTTAAGCAGTGCCCCTTCCAGTTCCCGCACATTGGTTTTTAGATTTTCTGCGATATATCTTATTACGCTTTCGGGGATGTATTTTTTCATTGAAGCTGCGTATTGTTTGCAGATTTGGCAGCGGGTTTGAAGACCCGGCGTCTCAATCTTGACAACCATCCCTGAGACGAATCTGTTTACGAGTTTTTCTGATAGCTGGCCTATCATCTTTGGATGTGCGTCTGAGGCCAGGACTATCTGTTTTCCTGCCAAATCTATGGTATTGAAAGTATGCAGGAATTCCTCCTGCGTTGCAGGCTTGCTGGCCAAGAAGTGGATATCATCGATAACTAACAAATCCGTTTGTCGCGTTCGACTCCTAAAAGCCTCCAGCTTTTTTGTCTTCAAGGCCAGCACAAACTGATTGGCGAAATCCTCCGCTGAGAGATATAGCCAATTAGTTTCGGGCCGGAGTTTACCCACCTGATTGCATATCCCTTGCAACAGATGGGTTTTTCCGAGCCCATACCCTCCGTGGATAAACAGCGGATTAAATGGGCTTTTTTGCTCTTTGACGACTGTTTTTGCGGCGCTGTAGGCTAACTCGTTTGATGGCCCGACAACGAATGTATTCAGGCTGAATTTGAGTTCTCTCTTCGGCGGTGTTGGTATTCTGGCTCTTCGGCGGTGGGTTTGGTCCTGGGCTTTGGTCACCAGTTGTGCCTGTGAATCCAGTTGGGTCCTTCGCAGATTTCCCGATAGTTCGGGGTCGATGGCAAAAGTAATCTTTGGATTTTCGCCGGCAACAGCCTGAGCTGCTTGGCTGATTTCGTTTGAAAAATGATTTTCAATCCAGCTTGCTATGAAAAGGTTTGGGACGCCTATCTTTAAGTATCCGTCGGTCAGTGTGAGTTTGGTCGAATTCTTAAACCAGATTCGATAGTTTTGCGGCCCTATCTTTTCTTCAATGGCTTTGTTAACAGCGCTTGTTTGAGTTTGAGCCTCCGACTGGCGGGAAACCTCTTCTATGATTGTGCCCTTCATTGATGCTCTCGCCTACAAATCAATAGTTACTTTTTTCGTTTAATTAAATCTGTTAGATGTTATTATTGGGTGGTGACAAAACAAATCAATCCCCTTTTTTAAAATTTCTTTTCCACTTGGTAGAGGTTATTATCAGCATTGACTTTGCGCACGAAAAAAATTTATTTTTAACAGGTTTTGCACAACGTAAGTTGATTTTGTGGAAAAGCTGTGGATTGAGCTTTCAGTTTTTCCCCGACAATATCTCGGTGGCACCAAATCCAGACAGGGTGAATAAGAAAATTCTTGAGAAATTGCTGTCGGCAGTTATATTGTCAGTATCCTGATGGTATCGATTAGGCAATTTTATACTTAAATCTGATGAGCGAGAAGGAGAAAAAATGGATGGGATGAATCGGCGTGATTTTCTCAAGGCCCAACTTGGAAATAATTGTTTGTTTAATTTCCTAACGACTTTAGTTTTTGACAGGGAGAAGTGCTATGAGGGCAAAAATTGTAGTTTTGATAGTTATTTACTTAACGTCCGCCTCTCTTGCCCAGGAGAAGACAGCGGCTGAAAAAACCTCTTTGCTTGCAGGCGAAAGTAACGCTGCTAAGCCAGATGGCCCAATACACATAAAAGGAGTTTTCCCAAGCCTGACCGTCATGGCGCCGGGCATGGGCAGCAAATCGGAGACCGGCATCGGCGCCTTGATACCTTGGGCAGATAAACTCTGGGCAATTGGTTACGTATCCCATATTGAGGGCGAGGGTATAGGTCTTTACGAAATCGGCGAGGATATGACAATGCGACTCCATCCTGCCTCGGTGACGGGCACCTTTGCCAACCGTATGGTTCACTGGGAGTCAGAGCAGGTCTTCATAGGCCCGCATATTATTGATGCAGAAGGCAATGTCCGCACTATAGAGGAGCTTAAGGGGCATCGACTCACCGCAACGATGCGTCATCTTACCGACCCGGAAGGAAAGGTATATTTTCTTACTATGGAAGGGGCGTTTTTCGAGGTTGATATAAAGACCCTCGAGACAAAGATGCTGTTCGACCTTGTTGATGAGTTGAAGATTCCCGCTGGTGCTACGCCCCACTTTAAGGGTGGCCATACTGCTCAGGGCCGGGTGGTAGTGGCCAACAATACTTATGAAGAGCCGGAATTTCTCGGCCGGCGTCAGGCCGGCTGCCTGGCCCAATGGGATGGGAAAGAATGGACCATTGTCGAACGCAACCCCTTTGTCGAGGTCTCCGGAAAGCAAGATCCGAGAGTAGGCAGCCGATACGGCAATACCCTTTTTGCAACCGGATGGGACAGGTCCTCGGTTATTCTCAGGGTGCTCCACGGCGGGAAATGGTCAAGGTATTTGCTGCCGGAAGGAAGCCATAGTTTTGACCACACCTGGAACACAGAGTGGATGAGGATTCGAGAAGCCCAGACTGAGCGATACCTGATGGATGTGCACGGCATATTCTATGATCTGCCGCCCCTGGTATACGGCGGCAAGGTCTGGGGTATTCGTCCGATTTGTAGCCATCTTCGGATTGTGCCGGATTTTTGTTATTGGCGAGGACTTTTTGTTATGGCTGGCGACCAGACCGACCGGGCCGTCGGCCAGCCGCAGTCAGGGCTTTGGTTTGGAAATATCGATGAGCTTTGGAAGATGGGCAAACCCGCAGGATGGGGCGGGCCCTGGTGGCAGAGCCGGGTAAAAGCGAACCAGCCTTCCGACCCGTTCCTTATGACTGGTTTTGACAAAAAAGTCCTGCATATCAGCAATGACTCTGATGGTAAAGTCAAATTCACCGTTGAAATAGACTTTTTAGGCAATGGTTCTTGGAAGAAATATAAAGTTTTCAAACTGCCTGCAAACGGTTATGAGCACTATGAATTTCCTGATGGTTTCAGTGCTCATTGGGTGCGAGTAACTGTGAACAAGAATTGTACTGCAACGGCATACTTTATTTATAATTAAAGAGGGAATGGAGGTTTATCTTTTCGTTAAGATTGCCACGTAGCCGCCATCGCGGTCAAATCCTTCTGCTGAAGGAAGAGTGAGGTTTTCGGATTCGAGTTTTAGCTCGGGGTTTTTCTTCAAGAAATCTGCTACAAGTTCGCTGTTTTCACATTTTTGGATACTGCAGGTGCTGTAGCAGATTCTGCCCATTGGTTTTAAGAGGTTTATAGCGGATTCGAGAAGTTCGCCTTGTGTAATAGTTAGTTTTTGGGTTGTTTCCTTACTTATTCTATGCCGTACCTCGGGTCGTTTGGCCAGTACGCCGGTATTTGAGCAGGGCACATCTAACAGGATGCAATCAAAAAGGCCTGTTTCAGCGGCAGCCTCCTGCAGATTTTTGTATTCGATTACGCTAATGCTGTTTAGCCCAAGCCGGGTGATATTTTCTTTGACCTTTTTTAATCTTTCGCCGTCGATATCGGTTGCGATAATCTTTGCCTTATCGCCGGTGGCCTCCGCCAATTGGGTTGTCTTAGTGCCGGGGGCGGCACAGAAGTCGAGGATTGTCCATCCGAGTTGCGGTTGCAGCAGCTGCACCGGTTGCGCAGCCGAGATATCCTGAATGCTAAAAAGCCCTTCTGCGAAACCTGGCAGCTCTGTTACCGCTTGCGCTGCTTTGATTTTTATCATTGATGCTTCGTCAACTATTTCCAAATCAATATTTGCCTGACGAAATTTATCTGAAAGCTGCTGTATTGTCGTCTTTAACGTATTTGGCCTGATGTAAATGCTGGGCCTTCGATTGCTCCCAAAGCAGATTTGCCGCACCTTTTCTTCTTCGAAATCAGCCAACCAGTCGCTTATGAGCCATTTTGGCAGCGAGAATGCACAGCTGAAATAATCCGCGGGCAAATATTCTGGATTTTGCAGGATTTCAATGTCAAATTCACAGCCGGTTGAGGGTGTTTGCGGAAGCGTCTTTTCGGTGGGAGCTTCGGACAAGGGACTCTGGCGGTTTTTTATGTGCCTTTCAATTTGCCTAAGCACTGCATTAACAAAGCCGGCCCGCTTTTCACCGGCTACTGTCTTGGCATACTCAACCGCTTCATTGACAATGGAATACTCAGGGGTTTGAGGGCAATAGATAAGTTCGTAGGCCCCAATGCGGATGGTGTTGAGCACCGTACTTTGCATCCTGTCAGTCGGGCAGTCTGCCAGCCTGGCTATCACCATATCAATGGCGAAGCGGTTTCTTATACTTCCGAATACGAGGTCGGTAGCCCTTTGTTTTTCGTCAGTTTGGTGGAGCATTTCGTTTAGTATCGGTCCGGCGTAGTCGTATTTCGGGTCAAGTTGATTAAGGACGATAGCTGCAACGATGCGGGCGGATTTGGGGTTTGGGCTCGTCATATTTCTTATTCAATTTTTACGAACATATCTCCAGGCTGGGTGTGTCTGCCATTGACGAAAGCGGTAAAGTCCATAAGGGCTGAGCCGCTCGGCTTGATTTTCATAATCTTAAGAGCATCTTCGCTGCAGATGATATTCAGGTTTTCATCGAGCGTTCCAGGCTGCAAGCCGGCAGGATTTGAGATTTCAACCACCGCAGCCATTGCTATTGTTACCTGTACAGATTTGCCTGTTTCTTTTGATAGATACGAAGCTTTGGCACCGGGCCAGGGCCAGAACCCAAGTATTTTTCTCTGCAGAATCTGGGCTGATTCAGTAAAGTCCAGAAAACCATCTTTCTTTTGCAGCTTCGGTGCTAATGTTGCCTTGGAGTGGTCCTGCTCGGCATAGACAACTGCGCCGTCGGCAATCTGGTCTAATGTTTTTAACAAAAGTGGCGCTGCGATTTGTGCGAGTCTATCGTGCAGTTGGCCGGCCGTTTCATCTGGGCCGATTTCGGTCTTTGTCTGTGCGCAAATCGAGCCGGCATCCATTTTTTCAGCCAGCGCGATTATACTGATACCTGTTTCGGTTTCGCCTTTGGTTATTGCCCAGTTTACCGGTGCCGCCCCGCGGTATTTTGGAAGCAGCGAAGCGTGGATGTTGATAGCTCCCTTGGGTGGCAGATTTATCAATTCGGTGCTGATTTTCTGGCCGAAAGCTATTACCAGAATCAAATCGGGGTCATAAGACGCAATTTTTTCTATTTCCTCGGGCTTATTTACGTTATCTGTTTCTATAAAAGGTATTGAATGGGCCTTTGCCCAGTTGGTAACCGGCGTCGGTTTTGGCTTTTGACCTCTACCAGCCGCTCGTGGGGGCTGGGTAACGATGAACTGTAGACTATGGCCCGAGCCGGCTAAAGCATTTAAGCAATGGATACCAAACTCACCGCTGCCGAGATATACTATCTTCATTGCTTATTCTTCCACGGCTTCTTTGTACTCTTCTGCAAGTTTCTTGAGTTTTTTTCGATGCACGATTTTAGCTGTTGAGCCCATGCGGTCGGCGATGGTTATCCCCTCGATATGGTCGTATTCATGCTGCAGAGCCCTTGCGTAGAGTCCTTCAGCCTCTTCGGTGAACTCATTGTCGTCAAGGTCGGTGGCGGTAACTTTACATTTTTTGTATCTTCGAATCTTTGTATAAATCCCGGGTACCGATAGACACCCTTCCTCAACGGAATCAAGCTCACCAATCGGTGTAACGGTTGGGTTTATATAGGTTTTGACGCCTTGCCTTGTTTGGTCAAGCGATATGATAAAGAGCCTGAGCGGGACACCTGTCTGCGGTGCTGCCAGACCCACGCCTTTATTTTCCAACATAATATCCGTCATCTTTTCCACAAGCTGGCGGATGCTGTCATCGATTTTCTCAACCGGCTTGGCAGGCCCGGCCAAAACCTTAGCCGGATAATGCGTAATTCGACATTTCTTAATATCTTCCATTTCGTGTGTCTTATTTACAGATGGTGCTGTTTTTAATCGAATTCGTCGCCGTCAAACGTGCTTCCAAGATAGAGTTTTTTGACCGTTTCGTTGCGGATAATCTCAGCGGGTGTGCCGGAGCCAATGACTTTGCCGTGGTCGATTATGTATGCCTCATCGACCACTTCGAGCGTCCTCTCGACATTATGGTCTGTGATGAGGATACTTACGCCGGAGGCAACGAGTCGGCGGATTTCGTGCTGCAGGTCCTCAACTGTGATGGGGTCAACGCCGCTGAACGGCTCATCTAACAAAATCAGCGATGGGTCCGTTATCATTGCACGGGCGATTTCGAGCTTTCTGCGTTCGCCGCCGGAAAGATACCTGCCTTGGCTGTATGTGACCTCATTTAGCCCGAAGTGCTCAATGAGCATATCGGCTTTGCGATTGCGCTCGGCACGTGTGTACGACATCGTTTCCAGGATTGCATACAGGTTGTCTCGAACACTGAGGCGCTGGAAGATGCTCGGCTCCTGTGAGAGATAACCGATACCGAGGCGGGCTCGTTTATACATCGGCAGGTTCGTGATGTCTTGGCCCTCGAAGATGACCGAACCGTTGTTTGGGGCGACCATACCCATAATCATTCTAAAGGTGGTGGTTTTGCCGGCACCGTTACGGCCTAAAAGTCCGACGATGCTTCGCTGGGCTATTGTTATTGATACTTTGTTGACAACAACCCTGCCGGAATATATCTTTACCAGCTCGCGGGTTTCAAGCAGAGTCATATCTACCATTTTCACGCCTTATCTTGCTTATCTCGTATGCGGTATTATAGCAGTGCCAATGTCCAAAGCAAATTAAATAGGCTGTTGACTTGGGGGCTTTTGGTCCTTGCGGAAACGGCCTTTTCTCTAAAAGCTAATAAATTGCTGGTATTTTTGTGATGTTTTTGCTATTAGTGTAGCTTTTACATAGGGTAAACATTGTTGTTTATCGAGGCAGTGTATGTTTGCAGTTATAAGTGATATACATTCAAACATAGAGGCCTTGACCACCGTTCTGGCCGATATCGAAAACCACGGCATCGAGACGATATATTGTCTCGGCGACGTCATCGGCTACGGGCCTAATCCAAAGGAATGTCTGGACCTGGTTATAGAAAAAACCAAATGGTGTATTCTGGGCAACCATGACTACGCCACTTTGTACGAGCCGACGAATTTCAACTATGGGGCCGAGCAGGCAAGCTTCTGGACACGCTTTAGTCTCGAGGCCGAGCGGCAAACTGAAAGCCGTAACCGGCGCTGGAGCTTTTTGGGCGCCCTGCCGATGAGGCGGAGCCTCAGGACTAAACTCGATGCAAACACAGCAATAATAGATTTTATTCATGCAAGCCCCAGAAGACCGATTAATGAATACATTTTTCCCGATGATGTGTATACCAATCCGATAAAGGTTCGGCTTCTGTTCGAGCAGGTCGAGCATATCTGCTTTGTGGGCCATACGCATTTGCCCGGCGTATTTCTCGATGAGCCTGATTTTTATCTGCCCGACGAGCTCGGCGATGTCTATCCGATTGTCGATAATGAAAAAGCGATTATCAATATCGGCTCGGTAGGCCAGCCGAGGGACAAGGACAACCGGGCAAGTTATATATATGTCGATGGAGACGAGGTAAACTTTGTCAGGCTGGAATACGACTTTGAAAGCACGGTAAAAAAAATAAAGGCAATCGACGAATTGGATAACTTCCACGCCGAGCGGCTGCGGGATGGAAGATGAAAGAATTGATTATTTATTATTGACTATTGATTATTGAAGAACGAAAACCAGGAACGATACATAATACGATATCGGATTATGAGAGTTATTTTGACTTTGATTGTTGCAGGTTTTGTTGTTTTTTGCGGCTGGCTTGTTGTTGAGTCCGGGCTATTCGGCGATAGTTTTTCTGCCGGAAAGACCAGTATTATCCTTCAGCAAGCAGTGGCTGATAACAACAAAACCGTAGATACACCTGCTGCCGAGCAAAACCCGCAACCGCAGACAGATGAGCTTGCTAATTTCAGTGCTGTCGGAGGGCAGGCAAAAACTGTTACACTCGGCTCTGTAGACCCAGCCAGTGGCTTTAAGTTCCAGTTGGCATTGAGCTCAAAAGGTGCTTCTATCGCAAAGGCCACCTTTAGCGAATTCGATGACCGTGATTACAAAGATCCTCAGCCGCTGGTGATTCTTTCGGCTGTTGACCGACCCAGAGGCCGTGAAATTTTATCAATGGCAAATGCCGACTTCGTATTTGTTCAGCAGCGACTCAAGCTTGCCCTGGATAGATTACACTGGGAAAGCTTCGATGTCCTAACTTCCTATGATGGCTCCCGGACGGCCCGCTTCGAGGCCACCATTGAAAATGAAGACACTACTGAGCCGATTGTGAAGCTAATTAAAACCTATATAGTTTACCCCGAGAGCTACCAGTTAGACTGCCGCTTAGTGGTTGAAAACCTCACGGCTTCCGAGCAAAAAGTGCGGTTTGATTTGACCGGACCCGTCGGAATCGGTCGAGAGGGTATCAGAATGGATATGAGAAAGGTCGTTGGCGGCTTTGTGACATCCGCCGGGGATGTAGTTTCGTCCCGGAAGGTGATTCAAACATCTTTTTTAAGTAGAAAGCTGGGTCTAAAAGAAGCTACGCTGAGATACCGGCAGGCAAAAACCATGGAAGATAAGGAGCAGGCTGAAAAGTTCCTGCGGATAACTTACAAGCAAGGTGGAGCACGTTTTTTGTGGGCAGCAGTAATAAATAAATATTTTACAGCGATATTGAGACCTGTACCTGATGAGGGCAAGGACTACTGTAACTGGGTGGCAGACAAAACAGGCCGCTACTACAATCCCGATGGAGACAGGCGCGGAGATACAGGCGATGAGTCAGTTGGCGTGAATTTGAAAATTGTACCAAGTACTTTGACACCAGCCGGCCAGCTCGGCAGCGCAAGAACATATAACTTCCTGCTCTATATTGGCCCTAAGGATAAGAGCCTTTTCGACAAAAACGAGCTGTATCGCAAGCTTGGCTTTTATCAGACGATAGATTTCATGGCCTGCTGCTGCCCGGCGAGCATTATACAACCCTTGGCGTTCGGGATATTGGCAGTGATGAAATGGATGTACAGCTTTGTCCACAATTATGGCATCGTAATTATCGTATTAGTCTTTCTCATTCGCCTTGCCATGCATCCTGTCACCAAGAAAAGTCAGGTCTCAATGAGCAAGATGGGCAAGCTTGCCCCGAAGGTCGAGCAGATAAAGAAAAAATATGCTAACAATAAGACCGAGATGAACAAACAGATAATGGCCCTCTATAAGGAACAGGGCGCTTCGCCCGTTATGGGTATGTTGCCGATTATGGTGCAGATGCCCATTTGGATTGCGTTGTGGAGTTCAGTAAACGCCAGTATTGAGTTGGGTGGTGCTGCATTTTTACCGGTTTGGATTACCGACCTTTCGGTTCCGGACGCATTGTTTAGATTTTCAGCGGTAACTTTGCCTTTATTGGGTAAGCTCGATTCGTTTAATCTGCTGCCGATTTTGATGGGAGTGGCGTTTTATCTGCAGCAGAAACTAATGCCGCATCAGCAGGCAGCATCAACCAGTCCACAAATGGCTCAGCAGCAAAAAATGATGATGATTATGATGCCGTTGATGTTCCCCTTATTGCTGTATAAGGCCCCGTCAGGGGTGAATTTGTATATTATGGCAAGTACCTTTGCCGGCATTATTGAGCAGTACTATGTCAGAAAGCACATTCGTGAAAGAGAACAGGACGAGTCAAAGGGACTGGTTGCCGCAACAAGTAAAACCGGCGCTAAACGCAAAAAGAAAAACCCCAAACCCTTCTATAAACAGTTTTGAGTTTTTAGTGTTAAGTTTTGAGCAAACTAAAAACCGAAAACTCAAAACTCGAAACTATATATGTACCAGCTAAATGACACCATTGTAGCTGTCAGTTCCCCAACGTCGCAAAAAAGGGTGATTGTCCGCATAAGCGGCCCCGACACAGTCGATACAGTCAGACAGATTTTTACGCCCACACCTATCGCCAAAGCTTCTCTTGTATCGGGCACAGTGGCAATCGATAATGAGCTAAGTATTGATGCAAAGCTGTATCTTTTTCTGGCCCCGCGTACATATACCGGCGACGACGTTGCTGAAATTCACATCCACGCAAACCAAAGCGTTACCAGGGCCCTTATAAGCAATTTGCTTAAGATGGGCCTTAGAATGGCAGGACCGGGCGAATTTACTGCTCGCAGCTTTCTCAACGGGAAAATCGACCTGGCACAGGCCGAAGCAGTCAACGAAATCATTACCTGCTCCAATAAATTTCAGTTGGCCGCTGCAGAGAGACTCTTTTGTGGGCGATTGGCAGAAACCGCAGAAAATATCCGTTCACAGATAATGGATTGTCTCAGCCTCATTGAGGCAGGACTCGATTTTAGCGGCGAAGATATCGAATTTATAACGCCTTACCAGGCAGCTGAAAGGCTCACCGAATTAAAGCAAGAGCTTGAGCAGCTATTGGATGGCAGTATCGGTTGCGAGTCGGTGATTGATTTACCGGCGGTAGGAATCGCAGGAGCGCCTAATGCCGGCAAAAGCAGCCTGCTCAACAAACTCCTCGGCAAGCCCAGGAGCATCGTCTCACCGCAGCGCAAAACCACCAGGGATGTTTTAACTGGTTTACTTTCATTAAGACACAGCAATTGCGTGCTGTTTGATTGTGCAGGACTTATACGTGAGCCGAATAATATCCTTGATGAGCTGGCGCATCAGGCAGCAGCCGAGTCCCTGCAAAAGGCTTCTGTGGTTGCATTCTGTGTCGATGTCGCAAAGCCAGATTGGAGCGAGGATATTGCAATACGCAAACTAATTAAACCCGAGGTCTTAGTGCCGGTAGCTACAAAATCGGATTTGTTGCCGCAGGATGTACTGGCTAAGCGCCTTACTGAATTGAACGATTTATTTGACGCCGGTTTTTTAGCTGTAAGCGCAGAAACCGGCAGAGGCCTGCAGCAGCTCAAGACCGTACTCGATGAGAAAATAATCGAATTGGCCACCGGAACCGTTAATCTTGATACGATTCACGAAATTCGAGATACGAGATACGAGATTGCCCTTACGGCCAGGCACAAACAGGCCATCAACGAAGCAATTGAGGATATTTCCGAATCTATAACTGAATTAAAGGCCGGCAATGATGAGGTTACCGCAATGATGCTGCGGGCGGCTTACCAGGCACTGTCGGGCCTACAGCAGCACATCGATGAAAAGATTTTAGAGAGAATATTTTCGCGCTTTTGTATAGGTAAATAGAAAGGCCGGTTGCCTTAGATTTTGATAAATGTCTTCTTGCGATACATCCAGTAGAGAATCAGCCATATAACCGCAAAGGCCGTTACCTCCTGCACGAAATAATTCCACTGCCCCAACCACTTCTCCAGCCCGCCGACAAATATATTACCAATTAGCTTGAAATCGAACATGTGGCAAGCCATGTATACCGCAATAGCGTTCATCCCGATGACTACGAAGCCAAAAGCCCACTTCCACAATCCCCATACGTCAATAAGCAGATAAAACAAAGCCAGCAGCAACAAGCTCCAGCCACCTGCCAAAAGCACCATTGAACTCGTCCACAGATGCTTAATGATTGGGAAAACCATCCCCCACACCCAACCCAGCACCAGGCAGCCAACCCCCAGCCCTAAAAGCCACAGAACTTTAGCTGCCTTGCTTTTTTCCGAGCGCAGCAGGTGTCCCGCCATAACGCCTAACATCACCGTGCCGGCAAATGTAATACTGCTCAAAACCCATGTGTAGGCCAACCCATCGCTGAATCGTCCCAGTATCAGGTTATCAATATAAATCGCAAGGTTGCCTTCCTCCGTCAGGACCCCCGCACCGTATCCCGGCACGGGCACCCACACCATCAAAGCCCAAAATAACAGTAGCAGGGCTGCTGTTGTTATCATCTGCCATCTTATGTTGAGCTCCAGCATCAATATCGAGGCAATAAGGTAACCTGCCGCTATCGCCTGCAATGTGTTGCAATAAATGTGCAGTTTCGACAAATCATAAGCCAGAAGATTTCCCTGCGCTATCATTCCGAGTATCCAAAGTATTACTACCCGCTTTATAATATGAAGATACAATTGTCCTTTGCTGTCGCCCCGCCCAAGGCGTTTATTGAACGAGAACGGCATCACTACCCCTACAACAAAAAGAAACAGCGGCATAACCAAATCCCAGGCATGAAACCCTTCCCACCGGACATGGTCAAATTGCACCAGCAGCTTCTCTAAAAACTTGCTATTTGTTACCTTTGCCAGCCCTTTCAGTATCGATGCATCGCCACCTATAATCCAGAACATAACAAAACCACGCAGCGCATCCACCGATATCAATCTTCCACCGCTTGCCTCTGCCTGACTTTGCAAACTCATCCCGCAGTTTTCCTATCCATCATCCGCGAATACATCCAACGTATCATTTACTCGCTGTGCATATTCACACAGGTATCGATTTGTCCGTTATCCTATGGCAGGCTTTGTCCCCTTGTCAAGCTGTTAATATCCTTGGCCGCTTGGAGTGGTGGGATGCGGTAGCACATCGACGAGCAGATATTGGAGATGATTTTCTTGTTTCTATATAGGCAAATAAGCCGGGGCGTCCAGCTGATTTCGGGTATTCATTTTCTCCAACCTCAAAATCTTCAAGCTGACCCGCTCCGGCTTTTTTACCACTACTTTTTATACAACTATTTTTAAGGAGTCAAAGAAAATTTCGTTTTTAGTTTTTAATTATTTATCTTTGGCTTCAAATTCAGCGTCGATTACGTCGTCTCCGCCTTTTCTTTTCACCTCACCTTCAGGTGGCGGGGCTTTTTCGCCCTCACCGGTCGCTGAGGAAGCGGCCTGCTTCTTCGCTGCCTCTTCGTAAAGTACCTTGCCTAATTCCTGGCTGGTGGTACCGAGGTTTTCAACAGCTTTTCTTATGGCATCGGCATTATCACCTTTTACAACTTCTTTCAGGTTGTTGACGGCGTTTTCAATCTTGCCGCGAACCTCGGCGGAGACCTTATCGCCGTGCTCCTTGAGGGTCTTTTCAGTCGAATAAATCAATTGGTCTGCCTGGTTCTTAAGGTCGACGACCTCTCGCTTTTTCTTATCTTCTTCAGCATGCGATTCAGCCGCCTTCTTCATTTGTTCGACCTCTTGCTCACTCAGCCCCGAGCTGGATTTAATCACGATAGACTGCTGCTTGCCGGTACCTAAATCCTTGGCAGAGACGTTCAGGATACCATTGGCATCAATATCAAATGCAACCTCAATCTGTGGAATACCCCTTGGTGCAGACGGGATTTCGGCAAGCTGGAACCTGCCGAGCGTACGGTTGTCATTGGCAAATTCCCTCTCGCCCTGCAGAACATGGATATCGACAGTCGTCTGGTTATCGGCAGCGGTCGAGAAAATCTCTTTTTTGCTCGTGGGGATGGTGGTGTTACGCTCAATTAATCTTGTCCTAACGCCACCAAGGGTTTCCACGCCCAGCGAAAGCGGCGTTACATCCAAAAGCAAAATGTCCTTTACACCAGCTTCACCGGCCAGAACCGCGCCCTGAAGCGCAGCTCCTAATGCAACCACTTCATCTGGATTGATGCCCTTGTTCGGCTCTTTGCCGAATATATCTTTAACAATCTCCTGCACTTGTGGAATTCTTGTCGAGCCGCCGACGAGCAGAACCTCGTTGATATCATTGGCTGTCATTTTCGCATCTTCCAGCGCCTTATAGCAGGGGTTTTTGAGCCGCTCGAAAATTGGCTCTGAGAGAGATTCAAACTTGCTTCGGCTAAGCGTTATCTGCATGTGCTTTGGCCCTTTGGCGTCGGCTGTAATAAAAGGCAGATTCACTGTGGTCTCAAGCTGTGTGCTCAATTCGCACTTGGCCTTCTCCGCCGCTTCTTTTAATCTCTGATGGGCCATCGGGTCATCGCGAAGGTTGATGCCCTCTGTCTTTTTAAACTCATCTGCAAGATAATTTATCAATTCCGCGTCCAAATCATCACCGCCAAGATGTGTATCGCCATTGGTGCTTAGTACCTCGATGACGCCTCCTCCTTCCTCGAACCCGCCAATATCAAGAATAGAGATATCGAATGTCCCGCCGCCAAAGTCAAAGACCGCTACTTTTGCATTCTTCTTTTTCTCTACTCCATACGCTAATGCTGCTGCTGTGGGCTCGTTAATAATTCGCTCGACCTTCAATCCTGCTATTTTGCCGGCATCCTTGGTTGCCTGTCGCTGTGAGTCGTTAAAATATGCAGGTACTGTGATAACTGCCTGCTCAATCTTTTCGCCCAAATAGTCTTCTGCGGTTTTCTTTAGGTCCTGCAGAATCATTGCCGATATTTCGGGCGGGGTGTATTCTTTGCCGCGGACATTGACCTTGACGAGCTCTTCCGGCCCGCCGGTAATTTTGTAGGGCACAATCTTTTCTTCCGATGAGACTTCACTGTGGCGCCGGCCCATAAAGCGCTTGATTGAAAATACCGTGTTCTCAGGATTGGTTACCTGCTGATGGCGTGCTATCTGACCAACCAGCCTTTCGCCCTTGTCTGTAAAGCCGACCACCGAAGGTGTCAGCCGAGAGCCTGAGGAGTTGATTAAGACCTTCGGAGTGGTACCTTCCATCACCGCAACTACTGAGTTTGTTGTTCCCAAATCTATTCCAATGATTTTAGCCATCTTCAACTTCCTTTCGCTTTTTTGTTTTCTCTTTTTGTCTTTTATGCAACAAGCAACAAAAAATCAAGTCATTTACCTGCTGTTAGTGTATAAAAGTTACGTGATTTTATCCCGCAAAAGACATGCCAGTTGTCCGACAGAACGGACTTGGTCGTTTAAGCTGCTTAATTACAAGTACTTATATTTCCTTCCGCCTGTTTTTTCAATCTCTTAATTCAGATTGATTGTGCCATTTTGGCAGGTGTATATCATATTGCGTGAAAAACCTAAACCCCCAGCCCCTTGACAAAGGGGTGGGGTAAACGTAGTACGCATCCTTGCCCTGAGCGAAGCCGAGGGGACGCACATCACGCTATTGGTTCAAGGCCGAACGGATGATTTGGGCGCGAAGAACATCTCTGTGTGCCGGATCCAGCGTTTTTCCGTGGTTTAATTGCAGATGTGCCGGCTGAGTGAGCATGAACAGCCGGTTTATTGTTGTAATGGAAAGGCCAGCCTGCCTGTCCGCTCGACCACTCGGAGCACAGAGCTTCTCTATCGCAGGGGTTGTTGCGCCCATATGCTCGTGCATATTAATCCCCATCCGCAGGTGGCTCAGAAGCAGCAGCGCCTCTTGAGAGCTTATCAGATGCGCATTTCGCAATAACGCCATCGCCCGAGAAATCTTGTCGTCAAGGACTTCGGGCTCCTTTGCCAGCAGCTGCCTTCTGGCGGCTTGTTCGTATTCGAAAATTTCAGGGATGATGCTGTTTTCAAACTGCGCAACGATATCCGACTCTGAGATACCTAACGTTACCTGATTTGATAACTGATAGAAATCACCTGTTGCCTGGGTGCCCTCGCCAAACAGACCCCTCACAGCAAGATTCATATCTCTTGTGGCATTTAGGAATTTTTCTATTTGACCTGTCATCTTCAACGCCGGCAGATGCAGCATTACCGAAACCCTTATCCCCGTGCCCAGATTCGTCGGACATGCTGTCAGGTACCCGAAGCGCGGGCTAAAGGCGTAATCGACCTTTTCTTCTATCATATTGTCAATTCGGTTTATCTGCTCAGCGCATTTACTTAGCTGCAGACCCCCTTTTAGGACCTGAATTCGCAGATGGTCCTCCTCGTTTATCATAGCGGTGAAGAATTCCCGCTGGGCGATAACCACCCCGCGAGGCCCCTTGCCGAAGGCGTGGTGCCGGCTGATTAGATGCCTCTCTACCAGAAAATGTCTGTTCAAAATCGGTGTTTTATCCACGCTCAGATAGAAGACTTTGTCCCCCAGCTCCAGTGACGTCAAAATATCCTTCAGTTTCTTAAGTATGGCAGACTTCTCCTCCTCAGAGCAGCAGCTCAGAAATTTGTGCCCAGCTATGTTCCTCGCCAAACGAATTCTTGAGGATATGACGATGTCAGCTAAAGGCCCTGAGCCATCAAGCCATTCATTTATGTCACCACTTATATCCGTCAGCTTCATATCCGGTCTCGTATCACCTGCGATGTTGCAGAAAATTTACTTTTCAAATTGTTTTATTTTATCCCGCAGCTTAGCTGCCAGTTCGTAATCTTCGCTTTTTACTGCAGCTTCCAGCTGTCGTTGCAGTGTCATAAGCTCTACTTGCTTCTTTGTATCCTTTGTTGCTTTTGATGGGACCTTCCCGCAGTGGGTTGTTTTGCTGTCGTGAGCCCTTTCAATAAGAGGCAGCAACGATTTCTCAAACACATCGTAGTCGTAGGGGCAGCCCAGAACTGCCTTCTTGGTGAACTGGTCCAATGTAAAGCCGCAGTGCGGGCATACGACATCCTGCTCAGAACCGCCGAAAAGCTCATCGCCCAAGGGCTGGGTGGCAAGTAGGTTAGCGAGCAACTCGTTTATCGGCAGATGACTCTTGATGGCTATGCCCTCTTCCTGCGCACAATGCTCGCAAAGGTGCATCTCGGTGCGCACACCGTCATTTATCTCGGTCAGGTGTATCGTCGCTTCATTTTTTTGGCAAATCTGACAATACATATCGATGAATCCTTTTTCACTATTATACCAAAATCCTGTCTTAATATGCTGTTAAATTTTAAAAACCGCTTCTGCGGGTAAACACTAGCGCTTTTACACGTTACCCTTCTTAGGTAATCGTCAAATTCAGGAAACTGCTGTAGGTTGATTTGTCTATTTGCTGCCTGTTATCTCCTCCAAGGCTGTCCCAGAACGCTTTTTTGCAGCCTTTGGGGCAGCTCCCGCCAATACCAATAATCAATATATTGTCAAAGCGGCACAGGTTCTTTAGCCTTTGCCGAATTTTGCCGAGCAGCCCGGTTCCTCAACTACACTGATACTTAGCAGCTTTACCTCTTGGGGTAGTTTTGGTTCAAGCTTCTCGTATATATATTTAGCTACGTTTTCGGCTGATGAATTGTGCTGCTGAAAGTAATCAATTTTTTCCAGCGGTGTATTATCAAACTCAGAAACGATATTGTCAACCGTCACCTTGAGACGGCCAAAGTCCATCACGAGTCCCATCCTGTCGAGCTTCTCGCTGCCGACATCTGCGGTAACCACCCAGTCATGGTCGTGAAGCGGCTCTTTCGAGCCGTCCGGCAGGGCCAACTGGTGTGATGCGCGAAAGTGCGTTTCGATGCTAATCTTAAACAAACTAAAACTCCAATCCGCTGACAACAACTATCGCAAAATTTGCTCGCCTCCAAACTAACCTTTTACTTTGATTTTTTTAACTTATTGAGACGCTTTTGCAGACGCTTATAGACATTTTCCGGAATCAGCTTTGAAACGTTACCGCCTAATGATGCGACCTCGCGAATCAACGTTGAACTGGTAAAGCCATATTCCTCGCTCGTCATAACAAAGACCGTTTCTATCCCCGCTACAGCTCTGTTCGTCATAGCAAGCTTAAACTCATACTGAACGTCGGTCAGACTTCGCAGACCACGCAGAATGGCATCTGCTCCTCTTTTAGCTGCGTATTCAACCGTCAGCCCGTCGAAGCTCTCCACCGAAACACCCGGTATATCAGCAACTAATTCAGCTATCATTTCCACCCGCTCTTCGGGGGTAAAAAGCTGGTTCTTGATAGGGCTTCGACCGACCGCAACGATAACCTCATCGAAAAGTTTTATCCCGCGATTGATTACGTCCATATGCCCGTTTGTAATCGGGTCAAACGAGCCTGGAAAAATCGCCTTTACATGTTTCTTGGCCATTACTGCTCCCTTTCATTTCAAAGGGCCATTATACATTAATCACCTCACAGGTCAAATCCTTCGTATCTCACCAATTTGGTGGTTGACTGAGTTTTGCGATGGATTGCAAAATGAAGCGGCCAATCACATCTTGTATGAGATGTGTATTCTATACAGTTTGGTTTTCCTCTTTGGAAAGGGCCACGGGTATATCGAGCCAGAAGGTTGAACTGCGACCGGCCTCGCTTTCCATCCCAATACTGCCAGCTAACATAGAGGCTAATTCCTTGCTGATGGCAAGGCCGAGTCCGCTACCAGTAGATTCGCGGGTTATCGAGCCGTCTGCCTGGCGAAATTTCTCGAATATCTTTTCCTTGTCCGGCCCGCTGATACCGCAGCCGGTATCAGTGACCGCAATCCGAACCGTCTGGTCGTCTAACATATTGGCACGAATCTCAATCCTGCCCCTCTCGGCCGTGAACTTCACCGAGTTACTTAGAAAGTTGTACAGTATCTGCTGGACCTTGCCGGCATCTGTTGAAAGTTCCGGAATGTTGTTCTCCATTAGCAGTTTGACTTTGATTCTCTTCTTTTTTGTAAGTGCCGAAAATGACCTCACCACCGCTCTGCAAAGCTTCGGCACGGATATCTTTTCTATGCGCAATTCCATCTTGCCCGCCTCGGTCTTCGCCAAATCCAGCAGGTCGTTAATCATATTAAGAAGCCTCTTGCCGCCGTCGATAATATTCTCAGCGTATCTTCGCCCCCTTTCCTTACTGAGTTTCTCGGGTTTTTCTCGAATAATCTCAGCAAAGCCCAGTATTGCGTTCAACGGTGTTTTGAACTCGTGTGATATGTTGGCCAAAAATTCACCCTTTAGTTTGTTGGCCTTGAACAATTCGATATTTCGCTCCGAGAGCTCAGCGATTTTGTCGTCGAGCTGTTTGTTCGCCTGCCGCAGTTTTTCCTGTGCGGCCTGTAGACCGTCCAGCATGTGATTAAACGCATTGGCCAGTTTTTCATATTCATCTCCCGTCTTTATCGAGCTTCTTATATCGAGATTGCCCTCGGCAACATTGTTCGCAATCGCACGCAGCTGCCGGATAGGATGAAGGATTACCCGCTGAGTTATAACGTAAAACGCAACAATCGCCCCGGCGCCGGCAATCAATCCTGCAGCAAGTATCCAGACCCGATTTAGCCAGACCGTTCTGGTGATTTCAGTAGCCGGACTTTGAATAACCACTGCACCTATCGGTTCATTTTGGGAAAATGCACTCGCAGAACCCTGCGGATTGTGGCAGCTTATACAGCTATCCGTTGCCCGAAAGATTCTTACATAATTGCTGTAAAGGATGCCTTTATACCTGGCCAGCAGGATAGTATCGTCTCTGTCCTCCTCGGCTTTTAGAGATCCAATCATCTCTTTCTGCTCGTCTGTCAATGCTGCCAATTGTTTCTCTGTTTCCTTTGTAAAGCGTATCCAGCGCATCTCGGTATTGTTTGCATCCAGCACAGCCCCTGTAGTATCCAATGCAGGTAGGCCTGCTTCGCTGGAATCTTTGTCCTGGAAGTGTCGGCTTAATAGCATATCAGCCTTGGCTCGACCGGCATCAAGGGTGGCCTTTTTCGTCAATTGGCCCATCCAGATATAAGGCAATAGAAGTGCCAAAAGTAACACAAGCGATACCGCCCCACCAAACGCAATCCTGCACTTCTCCGCCAGCGAAAGAGGTGACAAGTGCAAAAACACCAAAACCTTGTGGTAAATTTTATGTATCTGTTTTCGCATAAACTGCTGACCTACCGCCAGCTATTATTTTTCCTCGTCAGTTTTCTGCTCAATTGCGTGAGAGTGTCTTTGCGTTCTAAGGTTCAGCTCATCTAATTGTTTCTGGTCCACTTCGCTCGGCGCATCTGTTAAGAGGCACTGACCTCGCTGTGTCTTCGGAAATGCAATCACGTCCCTTATATTTTCAGTCCCCGTAAGCAGCATAATTGTCCTGTCAAGCCCCAGCGCTATCCCACCATGTGGCGGAGCGCCATATTCCAGGGCCCTCAAAAAGAAACCAAATCGCTGCTGGGCCTGCTTCTTTGATATGTTGAGCAGTTCAAACACCTTTTGCTGAACCTTTGGGTTATGGATACGAATACTACCACCGCCAATCTCCGCTCCGTTGACGACAATATCATACGCCTGCGAGCGAATATTACCCGGGTCACTTTCCAGCTTCTTCAGGTCTTCCTCTACCGGTGCGGTAAATGGGTGATGCAGTGAGTCATAGCGCTTTTGGTCTTCGTTCCACTCGAAAAGTGGAAATTCTACTATCCATACAAACTCAAAAGCCTTCTCATCGTACAGTTTCAGGTCCCTCGCTAATTTGCACCGAAGCGGCGCCAGCGCCTTATTCACATTCTTCTCGCTGTCGGCAATGAACAAAAGCAGGTCACCATCTTTGGCTTCAAAACGTTCGACTATCTGCTGAATTTGTTCAACGCTGAAAAACTTGGCAAGACCCCCAACGAACCCGAACTTATCGTTTTCTTTTTTGACCTTGCTCCAGGCCAGACCCTTTGCTCCGTAATCACCGACGAATTCGGTCAATGTCTTTTCGACGTCGCTTCTGGAATATTTTTCACTGCCACCGGCTACGCAAAGCCCTTTTACAGCTCCGCTCGCCTCAACCACCGATGTAAATACCTTGAAGCTGCTTTGCTTTGCAATGTCGGTGATGTCTTTTAGCTTCATTTCGAACCGCAAATCAGGCCTGTCCGTGCCGTAATCATCCATCGCCTCTTTATAAGTCATTCGCCGCATCGGCGCCGTCACATCCACATCCAGAATCTGCTTCCATATTTTTGCTAACAGATTTTCGTGAACGCCGATGACGTCGTTGCTATCGACGAAGCTCATCTCGACGTCGATTTGTGTAAATTCAGCCTGCCGGTCGGCCCGCGGGTCCTCATCACGGAAGCACCGCACTATCTGGAAGTACTTGTCAACCCCGCTTATCATTAGAATCTGCTTAAACAATTGAGGCGATTGCGGCAGGGCGTAGAAACAATTTTTATGCAGTCTGCTCGGCACGAGGAAATCTCTTGCCCCTTCCGGCGTGCTCTTGGCTAACATCGGTGTCTCAATCTCTAAAAATCCCAATCGGTCAAAATGGTCCCGCACAACCTTCGTTACACGATGACGGATGCGCAGATTTCCCTGCATTTTTGGCCGGCGCAGGTCGATATACCGATTGCTTAAACGAATCTCCTCGTTTGTCTTTTCCGCCTCGTCGATTTCAAACGGCGGTGTCTTCGAGACATTGAGCACTTCCAGTTCCTGCACAGCCACTTCGATTTGGCCGGTAGGCAGCTTCGGATTTTCCAACCCCTCACCTCGCGGCTGAACTACGCCCCTGGCTGCCATTACCCACTCACACCGGGCCGTCCTCGCTACCTTGTGCGCCTCAGGCTGTCTCTCAGGATTGAAAACTAATTGCGTAAGTCCCTCCTTGTCACGCAGGTCGATGAATACCAGACCGCCGTGGTCACGATAGGAATGGACCCAGCCGGCCAAGGTTACTTTCTTACTCGTATCTTCAAGCCGAAGCTGACCGCAATTATGCGTCCTCTTAAGCATTACAAAGCCTCTCTAAAAAATTTCAATACTTGCTTTCTTAACATAGTAGCGCCAAAAAACCACAAAACGATAATATCCGGACGGTTAGAATAGCCGACAGAGGCTATTAAGTCAACAATAGCCTTTATAATTGCCCATAAGTCGCTTTTCCTCTCCCTCCGCACCTCGGCCCTTTTTCTTCACGCAAAACCAAACTCATCAATATTGTCTGCTTGTGGTTTTACTGCCGCGTTTATAGTTCACGAAAAAGTACCGCAAGGCGTCTATCGGGTGGTCGTGCAGGCCGTCCTTCAGAGGCAGTTCCGCTCCGCTGCCGACCTTGCCTT
>Ga0114922_10000888_pt1 | contig 28594 bp, 21 predicted proteins | sample AartaG_FD_100975 | JGI IMG/M metagenome (GOLD analysis project Ga0114922, IMG submission 100975) | Deep subsurface microbial communities from Aarhus Bay to uncover new lineages of life (NeLLi) - Aarhus_00045 metaG | ecosystem: Environmental > Aquatic > Marine > Oceanic > Sediment | place... | reverse complement strand
ACTTGCGGCGGCTCTTTCGTTTGATCTGCCGAACAATGGATTCAGGCGATGACTTTTTCTTGGTACTCATGCATTTCTCCTTGCGTGATTTTATTATACGCAAACCATCGCTTAAGAAAAATCATGAGTGGTCCGAATTTAGCTGAAACGAAACACATGTAAAATCAACTCATTTTCAAACTGAGGATGGATCCTTTATTCCAGCAGAATTTGTTGATGAAAAAACAATGAAGGTTACAGATTCTATCATCTCCCATGAAGCATATGTGAATCAGGAAGCAATTTTCAAAACTAAAATCGGTAAGAAAGTTGAGAGAGTAAAATGTAATGTTTCAGAGCTTCACGAAAAAGATTTGCTGGAAGATATCCTAGAAGATTTTGAAGTGCTGAAGTGGAATGAGAAAGAATGGCAGAAGGTCAAATCAACTCTTTTCAAGGATGAGACTGTTAAATCATTAAGCTTACAATTAAAGACGCTGAGAGAGGAGCTAACAAAGAATGAGAATAGAATGGATAAGATTTATGACAATATTGAATCCGGAAATTATCCAGAAGGTTTCCTCCAGAAAAAGTTGAATATATTAGATGAGCGAAATCAGGAAATTAAATCAGAGCTGGAAGAGCTAGAAGATAAACGAGATAATTGGGACGGCAAAGTACAAAGCCAAATTAACATTTTAGATAAGATGAAAAACTGGAGTCAGGTTTGGCAGAAAGCCAGCAATGAAAAGAGAATTGAATTGCTAAAATTGCTAACATTGAGAATTTTAATCAGCACAAAAAAGGTTAAAAAGGATGGGAAATATCAAATCCTTAGAAACCTTGATATTGTTTATAATCAGGCATTTGAAGAGCTTTTTGAGCTGGGATTGATCGAGAAAGAGAAGGAAATTGTAACCTCGTTTTCAGGTGGTTCCGGCGGTTCTCAATGTAAGGCAATCGGGGATACCCATAGTGACATTGAGGATCTAGCCTTTCCGAATCGTTTTTCAAGGGAATCTGACGCAGACAGACGGCGAGGATGTATTGAGCACGACTTTGCTAAAGGGTTAGAGATCCGGACAATCACTGGAACAGAGGCTAAATGGGAGAGGATGGGAGTTAGGGAGCGGAGTTCCGCAGCCGCCGAGAAGAACGATGAGGGAATGGCGTTAAAGATCCGAACTTAAGCGGAGGGTATGCCTAATGGGAATTCATCGAGATCATCATCGGCTATAGTTTTTCGCTTATTTGCTGATAGGCTTTTTCGAGCGCTTGTTCGAGGCCTTCTTTATTTTCACCGGATATCTCGACAAGCGAAGTCCTTCCGCCTCCTCTGCCTTTGATCAAAGGGGAAACAATCGGCACAAGCTCCCTCATATCTAAACCGAGACTTTCAGAACAGGCAAGGAACACATGAACTCTCTCTCCACATCTAAGACCAAAAAGCACAACATAATCCCCCTTCCGCATGATAGTCAGGGCCAGAAGCCTGATCTCCTCTTGAGATCTGTCGGAAAAAATCTTCTTGATAAATTTTCCATCAGCCTTTTCCACGATCTCGACAGCTTCATACTGGATGATCTTCTCTTGCATCTTGTGGTTTATTTTTTTCTGCATTTTAAGGTCGGAAACAAGTTTATCGAAAGATGCCACAACTGCCCTGTCATCGACAGTCAGGTTGTTGGACAGATTTTTTAGATCCCGATGTTTACGGGCGTAATCCTCCAACGCTCGGTATCCACAGATGAATTCAAACCGAGTATTGTTTCGGATCCTATCCCACTTCAAGATTTTTATCATGCCTATCTCGCCCGAGTTTTGCGGATGGGTTCCTCCACAGGCGGTGGAATCAAAATCCGAAATCTCGACAACCCGAATTTCGCCTTTTTTCATGGCGGGCCTTCTCAAATGGACCTCAGAGATTTCCTCTTCATTGTAAAAGCATGTTTTGATTTCCTTGTTTTGAAAAGCTATATCATTAGCAAGCTTTTCAACTTGATCTGCCTCATCTTCACTGATATTCCGCATATCCACTTCGAGGGTTGAGGTCTTTTCCCCCATATGAAAGGAGCGGGTTGCTGCATCATAAAGTTGGACCAAACACTGGGAAAGGATGTGTTGGCCTGCGTGCTGCTGCATGTGGTCAAAACGAATGGTCCAATCGATCTTTCCTTTCACGACATCCGCAGAAATCTCCTTCTCGAGCACATGGACGATCCGATCATCTTTCTCAAAAACGTGAATTACCGGAATCCCGTCAAGAGTACCTCTATCGGCAGGCTGTCCCCCGCTCTCTGGATAAAAACAGGTCTGATCGAGCATCAAGGCAGGATGATCCTCATGAGAAATGCTTTGGATCACATTGGCTTCAAATTCGACTTGATACGGATCCTCAAAATACAATCGTTTGGTTTTCTCCACCATCCTTTCTCCCTCCAAGATGTTTTCCCAAATCCGTTGAGTTTATTTACTTTTTACCAAGTCCAAGATGCGGGGAGTGAGCTTGAAATGTTTCTTAGCTACCTTATCCAAGACACCCGTTCCGTGCTTTTCCACCAATTCCAATCCCACCTCTTCAGATCTCGGAGAGGAACCCTTCGGGATGTCGATTTTAAACTCCTGTGAGAGAAAATACAGTCTTCTGAGAAATTCGGCTCGAGCCAGGATCGAAGCAGCCGCTACAGCCATATCCTCTTCAGCCTTAGGTCTCTGGATCAACTCGATATTTCTCCCCTTCTTCATCATGGCATTTTCCACAAACAGCTTATCCCCGAACTGGTCAGTGATCGCTTGGGTGCACGCGACCTCTTCCAAAATGTTTTCTATCGCCCGGGCGTGAGCCCATGCTAAAATACGATTCAGATTCCTCAACTTGTCATAAAGCTCGTTATATTTTTCCGGTCCTATGGCCACAATAGAATGTTTATAACCTTTTCTTACCAGATCTGCTATATCCCTGACCCTGTTATCCGAGCATCTTTTGCTGTCCTTCACCCCTAATTCCTGCAGCACCTCCTGCTGCTCATCGGAAACATATACACCGGCCACGACAAGTGGCCCGAAATAATCCCCCTTTCCGGATTCATCCGTCCCGATATGTCCCTTTTCCGTCGGAAATAGTCCAGTTTGTCGCATCTTTATAACGATTATGACAGGAGATTCCTATCTTTGGCTTCTTTGATCAATTCGTCCCTGAACTTGGGATGGGCGATGTCAATAAGCGACTTGGTCCTTTCCTTCAGGTTTTTCCCATGGAGATAAGCCACCCCGTATTCTGTCACCACGTATGTAACATCGGCACGGGTGGTCACGACTCCTGCTCCCTTTTTAAGAAACGGGACAATCCGCGACATTTCATCACCTTTTGCCGTAGAGGGCAATGCAATAATGGGTTTTCCGCCTTTCGAGTGAACGGCTCCTCTGATGAAATCCACTTGGCCGCCAAAACCGCTGTAAATAAAAGTCCCGATCGAGTCGGAACAAACCTGACCTGAGATATCCACTTCAACCGCCGAATTGATGGCGATCATGTTATCGTTCTGAGCGACTTTGAACGGATGATTGGTGTAATCGGTGGGATGTGCCTCAAAAGTGGGGTTGTTATCCACAAAATCATACAGCTCACTCGACCCTAGAATGAACGTTAAAATCACTTTGTAAGGATGGAAGTTTTTTTTGGCTCCGGTGATGATCCCCGCTTCGATAGCATCCATCGCACCGTCAGAAACCATCTCCGTATGAATCCCCAAATCCTTTCTTCCTTTGAGAGCAGACAAAACTGCGTCCGGTATCCCTCCGATACCCAACTGGAGGGTAGAGCCATCTTCGATCAAGTCTGCGATGAAATGGCCGATCTTACGTTCAACCTCAGTGAATGGTTTTTTCCTCAACTGGGGAAGATCCTCGGATATCTCGACGACCTTGTTCACACGCGAGACATGAATAAAAGAATCTCCCAATACACGTGGCATTTTCTCGTTAACCTGAGCGATGACCACCTTGGCTGTCTCTGCCGCCGCTTTGGAAGCTAGGACCTCAACGCCGTAGCTCATAAAACCGTGTTCATCGGGGGGAGAGAGATGAAGCATGGCTACATCGATGGGCATCTGACCGGAATAAAAAAGATTGGGGATTTGATGGAGAAAAATCGGGATATAATCGGCTCTTCCTTCGTTTATGGCTTTGCGGTCTGCAGGACCCACGAACAAAGAATTATGGCGGAAATGCCCCTCCATTTCCGGTTTCGAAAGCGGGTCTTCACCGAGAAGAAGAACATGAACGAGCTCCACATCTTTCAGTTCGTCTCCTTTCTCTGCCAGAGCATTCATCAGCACGTACGGTGTGGCTGCGTTTCCGCTTATGTATATACGGTCGTGGCTCTTTATAGCAGAGACCGCTTCTTCAGCTGTCACCAATTTTTTTTTGTAATCATCCACCCAAGGCATCTGAACCTCCGTCCAATCCTAGCCACCCCACCCCTAAGTTTAGGTATGTGTAAACTCGGAGAATATCTTTTTTATAAATGAATGTTGGCATCAGCATTTTTTATAACTATTTGAAGTTTATTTTTTTTTATTGTTTTGAAGGAATTTATCCATCTCATTGGCTGCAATTCTGGCATCTCCCATGGCCAGGATAACAGTCGCTCCTCCGCGAATGATATCGCCACCGGCGTAAACACCCTTCATACTGGTCTCCATGGTATCCCAATTGACTTCGATATTTCCCCATCTTCCCACTTTGAGCTGGGGAGTGGTTTTAGGGATCAAGGGGTTGGGGCTGTTTCCGATCGCGACAACGACCAGATCTGAATCCATGATGAATTCCGATCCCTCGATCGGAATAGGCCGACGCCGTCCGGAGGAATCAGGCTCTCCCAGTTCCATCTGAATACATTCCATGGCTTTGAGCCCCTTATCGTCTCCGATGAACCGCGTGGGAGCGGTCAGGAAATGGAACTGGATTCCTTCTTCCTCTGCATGATGCACTTCTTCGATCCTTGCAGGCATTTCCACTCTCGAGCGGCGGTACACGATGGTCGATTTCTCGGCACCGAGCCGCTTTGCGGTTCGGACCGAATCCATAGCCACATTCCCTCCGCCTAGAACGACGGCATTTTTTCCCAAATAAACTGGTGTGTCGTACTCAGGAAATTCATAAGCTCTCATCAAATTTACTCGTGTCAAGTACTCATTAGCCGAATAAACACCGATCAGATTTTCGCCGGGTATCCTCATGAAATTAGGCAATCCGGCTCCGCTCCCGACAAAAAAGGCATCAAATCCTTCTTTCTTCAATTCTTTGAGGGTGGCCGTCATTCCCACCACAAAATTGGTCTTTAATTCTACCCCCAACTTTTGTAAATAATCGACCTCGGCTTCCAGGATACTTTTCGGAAGCCTGAACTCCGGGATCCCATACCACAACACGCCACCGGGAACATGAAGCGCTTCGAAGATCGTGCATTTGTGTCCTTTGAGGGCCAAATCGCCTGCAACCGTCAATCCTGCAGGCCCAGCCCCGATGATAGCCACTTTTTTTCCTGTGGACGGCGGCAGAGAAGGGATAAAAACATCTCCTTTCTCTCTCTCGTAATCGGCCACAAATCGTTCCAGATTACCGATGGCAACCGGCGTCCCCGTCGCTTTTTTCAGGTTGCAAATGTCTTCGCATTGGGATTCTTGAGGGCAAACCCGTCCACAGATAGCAGGAAGGGCATTGGTTTCTTTGATCTTGCGAACGCTTTGATCGAAATCACCGATCTCAATCATTTTGACAAACGCCGGGATGTCGATACCCACAGGACAACCCTTCACACATTGCGGATTAGCACAATCCCAACATCTCTTGGCTTCAGCGATAGCAGCTTTCCTATCTAAACCTCTGTTGACTTCGAAAAAATCCTGATTCCGTTCATCAGGGTCTCTCTCAGGCATCTTCCGGCGCTTTATCTTCATGCGTTCCTTCATAGGAATCGATTTGCGAAGTTCCTTGCGCCACTCCTGGTTAAAACCGGCTCGCAGTCTTTCCTTCAACTCGGGTGGCATTTCTTTCTTATTCTCAGCCATTTTTCACTCTTTCCTGTTTTAAGCTTTACGGGAAATTTTTCTTTTCCCAGTAACACATGGATTGGATCTCATCATCAAAATATGACTTCCTTCTCATAAAAAGTTCATCCCAATCGACCAAGTGACCATCAAAATCCGGTCCATCCACGCAGGCAAATTTCGTTTTTCCGCCGACGGTCACACGGCATGCCCCACACATCCCGGTTCCATCCACCATGATAGGATTAAGGCTCACCAATGTTTTGATTTCGTGAGATCTTGTCGCCTCTGCACATGTGTACATTAGATAAGTGCAACCGATAGAGTGGATACGGGCTATCCTTTTCTCTTTTTTCATTACAGCATCCAATGTTTTGGGGATGTACTCTTTGCAATCATAAAAGCTATCCCGGCTGGACACATGAAACTGATCGCTCACTTCCCTCAATTTTTCTTCCCAATAGAGAAGATAATTCGCCTTGACATCGAGGAGGGTTATGACTTTGTTCCCCTTTTCTTTTAAGGCTCGGGCAATCGGATAGATAGCCGCTATTCCAAAACAACCACCAGCAACCAGCACCGTCCCGAATTTATCGATTTCAGATGGTTTTCCCAAAGGCCCGACAAAAACTGGTACATCGTCCCCTGCATTCAGCTGAGCGAGCTTATGTGTGGAAGTTCCTACCATCATAAAAACAGAAGTGATCGAGCCTTTTTTCTTATCCCAGTCCGCTATGGTCAACGGGATCCTCTCGCCCTTTTTGTCGGGCATGATGATGACGAACTGGCCAGGCTGACATTTGCGGACGATCTCGGGTGCTTCAACTTCGATAATATGGATATTCGGAACTAATCGTTCTCTTTTTAATATCTTTGCCATTATTTTCCTCTTTTTACTCTAACGGGCAGTGGAAAACTGGAATTCTCTGACCCATCGCCCCAGAGGAAGCTAGCTCTCACCGTACCATTGGGAACAGCTTCCGTGATTCTAGCGACTCCCCTCATTTTTCCCACAGGAGATTCCAGGATGATCATTTCTCCATCTTTTAATTTCAGCGACTTTGCATCTTCGGGATTTAAGCTAATCCACTGGGAGTTTCTCACCGTTTCAAAACCTTTGATTTCCCTGCTAAAAACAAGATTCCTGTAATAATCCAAGCTGTAATCAGCCCAAAAAATAAAGGGGAACTTTTTATCGGTTTTCGGGGCTTGATTTTCGGATTTCAAAGGTAAAAATTTCTTTTTTCCCTTTTCCCGAGCCTCGACGAATGGAGTTTTCCCCTGCTCTAAACTGGTCAAGCTGATTTTGGCAAAGGCTGGGACTGTTTTTTTCAATTCCTTCAGAACATCTTTTGATTTTATGTATTCGAAGCCTTTCTTCTTTAATTTTTTCGCCAGGTGGCTTAAAATCCACCAATCCGGTTTGGCTTCACCGAGAGGCTGAATGACCTTGAGGAATCTTTGGATTCTCCCCTCCACATTGATCACTGTCCCATCCGATTCTGCAAAGGTGGTCGCCGGAAGTACTGCATCGGCTTTTTCAGCGACATCACTCATATAGCTGTCTTGCACAACAAGAAACTCTGTGTTCATTTTTTTGTCGAGAGGGATCGAACCGATCACATACAGAGCCTTAATCTGTCCTTCACGTGTATCTTGGATGATTTGCGGCAAAAGTTTGGTCTTGCGCAAAGCGTTTCGTTTGAGTTCGAAAATTCCTCTGTTGTTGTTTTCCAATCCCAATGGGATCAGCTGACCTTTGCACAGGAGAGATAGATTCCACAGCGCTGCCATATTTCTATTCTCCCGGGAAAATTGTGTCAGCTCCATCCCTGCGAGAAAACAGGATTTGCCTTGCATCAACACTTCAGCGGCTTGATACAAACTTTGTTCATCGATCCCGATCTCTTCGAGAGCTTTGGACAAATTGAGTTTATCCAAGGTTTTCCTGAAAGACGGGAATCCTTCAAGATCAATCCCGCTTGCCTCTCCCTCATTCAGAATCACTTTGGAGAGATACTGAAACAACCGGCCTTCAGATCCTTGTTTTACAGGAAGCGCTAACGAAGCATACCGGTTTCCAACCTGTTCATATGGGCTTGCTATCACAAGTTTTGCACCTTTACGAACCGCTTTCAACACTTCGAGCCAGAGTATGGGATGAGAGATCGCCAGTTCCGTTCCCGTTAGGAAGATGACTTCTGCTTGAGCGATGTCTTCTTTTTGGAAATGGAACGTTGGCTTGATCCCATGTTTTTGGGCTAGCTGGGAAAGCGAATCCAACGGAGTAAATCCAGTGGTCGTTGCGACATTCTTGGTTTTTATGACCTCGTGGGCAACTTTTTCCGCTACGTGGTGATCCTCACATCCAAGCTGGGGAGAATGGATAAGGCCGATTTCGTTTCCCTTGAATGTGTTGATTTTTTGTGCCACAAAATCCAACGCCTCTTCCCAAGATACTGCCTCCAACTCTTTCTTCCGTCGAATCATCGGATGCAGAACTCTTCGAGGGCTATACACCACATCCTTTATCAAAAACCTCCCTTTGACACATGCCTGGCCATTGTTGACAAGGCCCTGTTCAGAAGGCTTGACATTCAATATTCTGTCTCCGTTCAACATCACTTCCATCTCGCACCCGATGCTGCAAAATGGGCAAACGGTTTTGCATGAACTTTCAGGCAAAGATTCATATTTGATGGCCCTCTCCGTCAGGGCACCGGTGGGGCAAACATCCACACACGCACCGCAGAACTGGCATCCCGATTCATGAAGTGGACGGTCCAAGACTGTTCCGATTACGGCCTCAGATCCTCTATTTATGAAATGGACGGTCGAAGCTCCTCTCAACTCGTGACAGACCCTGACACACCGTCCACAGAGAATGCACAGATTGTAGTTCCTGTCGAAAAATGGATCGTTTTTTTTGATCTCAAAATCCCGATAAACAGAAGGAAAATCGACCTTTTCGATCTGAACAGCTTCAACGACATCCTGAAGATCACAACGACCATTGTTCGGGCAGAGCACACATCCTGTAACCTCCCCAACTTTTCTGATGGTGGATTTAAATTCGTCACAATTTTGTTTTTCTGTGCATACAAGGCATGCATCGGGATGTTCAGTCAGGATGAGACCAAGTATTTCTTTTCGCGTTTTACGAAGCTGAGGAGAATCGGATTTCACTTCCATCCCATCTTCGACATACGTACTACAGGAGGGAGCTAACCCTCTTCTTCCTTGTACCTCAACAATACACAACCGGCAGCCGCCGAAGGGATCCAATATCGGATGATCGCACAAAGCCGGAATGTAGATATCGTTCTCTCGTGCAACATCCAATATGGTTTTTTTTCCCTCTGCTTCTACTCTTTTTCCATCGATGATTAGTTTCATATTTCAACTCTTTTTAACTGAAGAATTTTTCAATATTCTGGTTTTTTTTCTTCCGGTAACCTTGGATACAGCGCTGATCTTGACCGGGCAGACATCCAAACAGGCCCCGCATTTTATGCAAAGCTCATGATCGATAACATGGACCTTTTTTCTAACTCCGGTTATGGCATCGACGGGACAGCTTTTCAAACACAAAAGACATCCCACACATTTTTCAGGATCGATGGTGTATGCGATCAGGCCTTTACAAACCAGAGCAGGGCAGGTTTTTGTTTTGATATGAGCTTCGTATTCCTTCAGGAAATAGCGAAGCGTCGTCAAAACAGGATTTGGCGCCGTTTGTCCAAGTCCGCACAGCGACCCAGCCTTTATGGTTTTGGAAAGGTCTTCCAATTTTTTCAGATCGCTTTCTTCCCCATACCCATCTGCGATTTTATTCAAAATATCGACCAACTGCTTTGTCCCGATACGACAAGGCACACATTTTCCGCACGATTCTTCCTGCGTGAAATTGAGAAAATATCGGGCAACATCGACCATGCAGGTTTCCTCATCCATGATGATCATGCCGCCTGATCCCATGATGGATCCAGCCTTTGCCAAGGTATCGTAGTCTATCGGCAGGTCTAATTTTTCAGCCGGAATGCAGCCTCCTGAAGGCCCTCCTGTTTGGATGGCTTTGAATTTCTTTTTATCTTGAATGCCCCCTCCGATATCATAAACAATTTCTCTAAGGGTGATTCCCATGGGGACTTCGACCAATCCGGTGTTATTAATCTTCCCGACTAGAGAGAAAATTTTCGTTCCTTTGCTTCTTCTCGTGCCAATCTTTGCATACCAGTCTGCCCCCTTTCTCAGAATGAGAGGGACATTCGCCCAGGTTTCCACATTGTTGATATTGGTAGGTTTTCCCCACAATCCTTCCTGCGCCGGAAAGGGCGGTCTCTGACGGGGAAATGCCCGCTTTCCTTCGATCGACGCCATCAACGATGTTTCTTCCCCAGAGACAAAAGCGCCCGCACCCTCGATCAGATGAATGTCGAAGGCAAATTCTGAGCCGAGAATAGATTCGCCAAGAAAACCGGACTTTCTTGCCTGCTCTAAGGCCAAGCTGACATGTTGAACAGCGAGAGGATACTCCATCCGGACATATATGTATCCCTCTTGAGCGCCGATTGCGTAGGCGCCGATGATCATTCCTTCTAAGACACTGTGAGGATTTCCTTCGAGCAAACTCCGGTCCATATATGCACCGGGATCTCCTTCATCTGCATTGCAGATGATATATTTCACATCGGAATCGACCTTTCGACATATTTCCCACTTCCTTCCCGTAGGAAATCCTGCACCACCTCTTCCCCGCAAGCCGGCCTTTTCAACTTCGACAATCACACCCTCAGACGTCATATTGAATAATGAATTGGCCAATGCCTGGTATCCATCCAGCGCAATATAATCATTTATATCCATCGGATTGATCTTCAGGTTATTCTCTGTAAGAAGCCTTTCCTGTTTTTTATAAAAAGGAATTTCGCTCTGTTTCTCGGCTTTTTGTTTTGTCTTGAGATCTTCAAAAACAAAAGAGGAGGCGATCTCATTCTTGAGAATGGACTTCTCTATGATTTCTGGGATATCTTTGGGCTTCAGGTTTTTGTAAAAGGTCTCTTCGGGATAAACGATCAAATTTGGTTCCAATTGACAAAATCCATGACATCCTGTCACCTTCACATCCACATTATCTTGAAGACCTTTCTTCTTCAACTCCTGGTTGACCGCGTCGATTATTTGGAGAGAACCACTGGCTTGACCGCAGGTTCCAGACGAAATAACGATGATCTTCTTTGAGGGGAGACGGTCCGCTAATATTTCTCTCTTCCAAGAAGCCAGTAGTTCAGGATGATTGATTCTTTCCATATTGATTACCTGCCTTCACTATACTCTTTTATGATCGCATCCACTCTCTTCACATAGGAATAATATTTGCCATCTACCACAACCACAGGGCCGATGGCACAGCAGCCTAGGCAATTGACAGTCTCCAGGGTAAAGTGTTTATCTGGAGTAGTCTTGCCGACATCGATATCCAACTCCCGGCTCGCATCATCCACCAATCTAGCAGCTCCCCGGACATGACAAGCTGTCCCCATACAGACTGTGACGATATGTTTTCCCCGAGGTTCAAGACTGAATGCTTTGTAAAAAGTCAGGACGCTATAAATTTCGTTCTCAGAGATCTTTAGATGTTTCGCAATGGAAGCAATCGCCTGAGGAGAAATATAACCTAATTCCTCCTGTACCCTATGAAGAATATGAATAAGTTCTTTTTGGTCTTGTTCAAAATCTTTCAGTATGTTTTCCATTTTGTATCCTGTTTTATAATAAGGAAGCCAGCTCCTTAAACGGCATGGCAAATCTTTCTGCCAATCCTTTCCTAACAAGCTGTCCCTTGTAGACATAACTGCCACTGGCTAGAGATTTGTTTTCCTTGAGCGTGTTATTTATCCCGCTGTCCCCAATTTGAAGGAGGAAGGGAACAACCATGTTCGAAAGCACCTTGGTGGATGTCCGGCTGACGGTGGATGTGATGTTCGGCACACAGTAATGGATGATTCCTTCATCGATATAAGTGGGTTGCTCGAGGGTTGTCAAACGGGATGTCTCTGAGCAACCACCCTGGTCGATTGCCAGATCGATCAAGACAGATCCTTTTTTCATCGAATTAATCATACCTCGTGTTATCATGACTGGGGCTTTCTCTCCAGGTCTCAGCACCGCTCCTATCAAGATGTCAGCAATTTTTACCATGCGTGCCAGGTTGTACTGGCTTGCCATCAGGGTGACCAATTGACCCGAAGTCATTTCTTCAAGATCTCTCAGCCTGTCCATATGGCTACCTAATGCGATAGTGTGGGCTCCGGCTCCGAGCATGGCTTTGATCGCGCTTCTAGCGAGCACACCACTCCCGACCACAACAGCCGTAGCAGGAGGGACACTGACAACCCCCCCGATCACTAGGCCTCGACCGCCCTGGCTCGTCTGCAGGTAGTGTCCCGATATGACTAGACACATCTGTCCTGCGATCTCGCTCAAGCACTCGATAAAGGGAAGTTCATCGTCTTGTATTTGGACAATTTCATAACCCAACATGGTGACATTCTTTTTAAGGAGCTCTTCCAAGATATTCTTTCGGGAAACAGCCAAGTGGTGAAATCCGAATAGAATTTGATCTTTCTTGACGAGTTTGCTTTCTTCCTCATCCAGAGGGGATATATTGAGGACCACGTCTGAACGTCCGAAAGCTTCTTCCTTGGTGAACACGATATTGGCCCCCAAAGATGAATACTCCTCGTTCGTGTATCCGGACTTCAATCCTGCCCCGGCCTGCACATAAACATTGTGGCCTCTTTCAACAAGAAAGGAAATCCCACTGGGAGATAATCCTGCCCTATTTTCGATTTTATTACTCTCGTTTATAACTCCGATATTCATGCTTTCCTCCACGTACCAAAGGAACAAATTATAATACCAGACCAAGTTTTTAAGTCAATATAAAATGGGGACTAAAACGGGGACGGTTCTGTTTTTTTTTCGTTTTTCACCAATTTTAAAGAAAAAAACAGAACCGTCCCCTTTTCTACTTTTCTACCTTTTCTAATTAGCCTGGATTATTCACGAGCCAAGATTGCCGTAGCAACAAGGAAGTGGCCCGTGATGCTGTAGTGAACTACTGCGAATGGGCTACAACGAAGTCGATCAGGTTAAATAAATATTTTGAATAGCATAAAGATATACAATCCATACAGGGAAAGAAGGATGAAACCCTTGAACTTGGTCAGCCGGCAACCGACCCTCAGGCTCAGAAGCATAACGACGACGATCAAAATCATGAAAGGGAAGGAAAAATTGATTATGTCCGGGTCCACATCGATCGGTTTGACAAGCGAAGCGACTCCGATTATCCAAAGGATATTAAGGATGTCCGCCCCAATGATGTCCCCCACGGCGATCTCCCCTTCTCCTTTCAGGGCAGCCGTGATACAAGTGCTTATTTCGGGGAGGGAAGTGCCGATAGCTACAATAGTCGAACCGATGATGATTTCAGGTATTTGAAAAAACTGGGCTATTCTTACTGCTGTCTCCACAACAACAAAGCTCATCAAAATCACGCCGATCAAACCCAAAAGGAATAGTCTGATTGGCTGATTTAAAGATTTTCTATCCAGCTGCGTGGAAGTATCTTCAGCACTAGATCGATTCCGCCACTGGCTCCTGATAACAAAAATATAATAAAGACAAAGAATCAAGACAAGGCAAAGGCCCTCGATCCGTCCTAGCCTACCATTTTTGGCTAAAATATAAGCCAACACATCGATAGAAATCAAAAACAATCCCGCAACTTTCAGGATACGGCAATTGACAAAGATCACGGAAGGCGCAACGATTGCGGCTAAAGCAAGCGCGACCCCATCGTCGCAGATGACAGATCCGATAGCATTCCCGATGGCGATTTCTCCAATTCCCTTGATCGCCGCAATCAAAGTCACGCCAAACTCAGGGGCTGTCGTCCCCAATCCTACTAAGACAATTCCTATCACCAATTTGGGAACATTTAATATGCGAGCGATGCTCGAAGCACCATCGACAAAAAAAGAAGCGCTCTTGAAAAGAATAGCAAAAGCTATTATGAGTGCGGCAAAATAAAGGTAAATCATCAGAAATTTCTAGTTTTTATAAATGATTTTTCCATCGAGGACGGTCATGATAACTCGGGTATCTAAAATTCTTTCCGGGGAAATTTCGAAAAGGTTTTGATCTAGAATCACCACATCAGCCAGTTTCCCTTCCTCCAACGACCCTTTCAGGTATTCTGCAAATTCAGTGAATGCGGCATTCAATGTGTACCCTTTAATGGCCTCTTCCAGAGAGATCTTCTGTTCCGGGAACCATCCACCGGGATCGTCGCCATCCAAAGTCTGGCGTGTAACAGCGGCATAGATCCCAGTCAGTGGATTTATGGGAGCCACTGTCCAATCCGATCCACACGCCAATACAGATCCGCTCTCTAAAAGGGATTGGAAAGCATACGTGTGACGAGCCCTTTCCTCACCTATCTTTCGCTCTGCCCACCGGCCATCGTCGATGGCATGATAGGGTTGAACAGAAGCGATGACACGGAGTTTGCCAAACCGTTCGAAGTCCCCTGGGATAAGGTGTTGGGCATGTTCGATCCTCCAACGCCGATCTCTTTGCCCGTTGTTTTTCATAACCTCCTCGAAGATGTCCAGAATTATATGATTGGCTTCATCCCCGATAGCATGAATGGCTACCTGTAAACCCGCCCGATCAGCAGCTAAAAGTCTTTCCTTCATGATACCTTCCGGGAACATGTCCGGAACCAACAGTCCTCGTTTCGAAAGGTCATCCGAATACGGGTCAAAAAAAAGCGCTGTCGAAGAACCTAAAGACCCATCCACAAATCCCTTGAGTCCTGCAATTTTTAAAAAGTCGCTACTCGGAAAAGCGTTCTTCTCTGGTCCGGTCAAAAGATCGATGGCAGCGATCGGGATATAGACTTTGAGTCGAGCGGACAGCTTATTCTGATTTAAAAGTTCCTGGTACACCTCAAAATTCGATGTATACGCCATGTCATGAATGGAGGTCACGCCAAAGCTATTCGCATACTTCAAAGCCGCCTCTGTGGCTGTCATTTTTTCCTCAAGAGTGGGCTCTGGAATATGCCTCATAACAAGATCCATCGCCGCATCCTTCAAAATTCCCGTCGGCTCGCCCGTTTGCGGATCCTTGAGAATTTCCCCCCCTTCAGGCTCAGGCGTATCCTTGGAAATCCCCGCAAGCTTCAGCGCAACGCTGTTCGCAAGCACCATATGACCATCATGACGGTTCACACAGACAGGATTATCCGGAGTCACTGGATCGATCCATTCCTTTCTCGGCAATTCCGGCGGATCGAACCGTTGATGATCCCAATTTCCATTCAGGATCCAAATTCCCTTCCCTAGCTCTCGGGCCTTGTCTTCGATCCGTACAACAAATTCATCTTTTGTTGCGGCCTCTCTCAATTGCACGTTGGAAAGGGAAAATCCCCCGTCGATGAAATGCGTATGACAATCTGTAAAGCCAGGTAGGACAAATGCTCCATCCAAGTTTATCACTTTGGTCGCGTCTCCGATAATTATTTCCATCTCCGACGCGGACCCGACTTTTAAAATCTTATTTCCTTTGATAGCCAAGGCTTCAGCCCAAGGTTGATTGGGATTCACCGTCCACATCACACCGTTGAGAAAGACCAAATCTGCCATCTCATTTTTTGATGTGGAATGACAGGAAAACCCCAAAACAAATAAGAAGGCTACAAAAACAATCGAAAATCCTTTCATACATGCCTCCTCCCGAGATTATCAAGGGGAATTCTGGAAAAATCTTCAGGAATTGTCAGGTCACCTCGGAAATTCTTCCTGATTTCCTCCTCGATCTCTCCCATAGAATAATCAAGCTCTCCGAAGAAATGGCAGGGTATCAGATGCCCCACTCCTGCCTCCTGGGCCATCTCCCCCAAGGTTAATGAATCCGTATGCATAGAGTAGAGTGAAGGATATTCCTCGAAGAACCTTGAAGGCGCGCTGCAGTCATGCACCAAAAAATCTAAGTTTTTCATCCTCTGCAGCAACTCAGGATACCGGGGGGTGTCACCCGAATAAAACAATTTTATCCCTTCCTCACCCTGATGAAAACCCACTGCCATGGAAGAAGGGCTATGGGGAACCTTATAAAATGAACAAGTCAAACTCGGAAATAACCGATAATTTTCACCCTCCATGACCGGAATAAAATTCACATGGCACTTAATCTTATCACTCCTTAAATGAAAAAGATCGAGTAAGTTCGCACAAAAATTTACGCTTATTTCTGATCCTAAAATCTCGATGACACACTCATCAAACATCAAGCTGTGTATCAAAGAAGGCAATCCATAAATATGATCAGGATGGATGTGAGTGACGATCATGGAATGGACGCCACGGGGTTCGATCCGGGCTTTTTTCAGTTTTTGGATCACACTCCCGGGGCAGTCGATCATCACCACATTCTCTTGACTCAGAAGGAGAAAAGATGTGTTATCTCTCTCTTCAGTCGCCACCGAACCGCCGGTTCCGATAAAAAGGAGTTCACTCATTCTTATTCTTTGTCTTGGAATCAACCTGAATCATTCATAAAAATTCCAAAGCCAACCCGCCCCGCCCCCACATTTAGGTATACATACAGGATATTATCCTGATATGGCTGCAAATGACAACCCGAACTTTTTTCAAGATTACCAATTCCTTCAAGTTTATATTCACTTTAATGCTGTGGTGGAGGGGATCGGCCTCAGCTCGTGAATAATCAAGGTCAAATCATTTATATTAAAAAAAATGGTACCATGCAAGAGTTGACAGCAAAGGCTGACTTTGGATAATAGAAAACATGGAAGAGCACGAAATATCCGTCTCGGCTCCAGGTAGAATCTGTTTGTTCGGTGAACATCAAGATTATTTTGGGTTGCCCATAATTGCGGCCGCCATCAATTTGAGGATTTTCATCCGAGGGACTCCCAGAGATGACTATCTCATCAAAATCGACCTCCCGGATCTCGGGGAACGAGAAGAATTCTCAATAGAAGGAGACATAACCTATCATAAAGAGCGCGATTATCTTAGGAGTGCGGTCAACGTTCTCAAAAGAAAAGGTATTCGATTCGACTCAGGCTGGGATTGTCAATTGCATGGGACCATCCCTATCAATGCAGGCACATCCAGCTCGTCTGCCCTAGTCGTGGCATGGAGCAAGTTCATACTGGAAGCCGCCGGCGAAAAAGCCTTCAATAGCCCAGAGGAAATTGCCGAACTTGGCTTTTTAGCAGAAGTGGCCGAATTCCATGAACCCGGCGGCAAGATGGACCACTATGCATCTTCCTTGGGAGGTGTTGTCAACGTGTCTTTCGAAGATGAGTTGAAAGTGAAAAGGCTGAAAAATCCTCTAAAGTCATTTGTCCTTGCTGATTCTCTCCAAAAAAAAGACACCACCGGCATGCTCGGATACATCAAAAGTCATGTTTTTGACGGAATGGAGACCGTCCAAAAGATAATCAAAGGATTCGATCTGAAGGGCGCGATAAGAACCAGAGAAAGGGAAGAGATGCAAACACTCCCTCCTGATAACAGACGGTTGCTCCAAGGGACTCTGATGACACGGGATTTGACAGTGAAAGGGAACGAACTTTTCGAGGCAGATGATTTCGATCACAATAAATTTGGCCAACTCTTAACACAACAACATGAAGTGCTGCGGGATTATTTACAAACATCAACTCCGAAAATCGATAAAATGATGGATGCAGCTCTCGATGCGGGGGCCATGGGGGGAAAGCTAAACGGTTCTGGAGGGGGAGGATGCATGTTTGCTTATGCTCCTGATAGGACTGAACTAATCGCAAGAGCCATAGAAAGGGTGGGGGCAAAAGCCCATATCATCCATGTGGACGAAGGAGTACGCAAGGAGGATCGATGATCAACGCAACTCAACTCAGGAAAGGGATGACCATAAAATGGGAAGGGGAACTCTACAAAGTGCATGAGACTACCCATGTCACACCAGGAAAGGGCCAGGCTCTGATGCAAACCAAACTTCGTAGACTCAGCGATTTGACCTTACACGACATCAGGTTCCGGTCAAAAGACAAAGTGGAACAGGCCTATCTCGAGGGGATCGAGATGCAATATCTCTACCAGGAAGGAAACGAATACATATTCATGAATCTCGAAAACTACGAACAGATTAAACTCTCATCCGATATTATGGGCAGCACGCTCAACTATCTCATCCCAGATATCACCTTTTCCATAGAGATGTTTGAAGGGAAACCTGTCGGTGTGAATCCACCGTTGACAATAGAACTCAAGGTCACGAAAACCGAGCCTCACCTTAAAGGAGCTACCCAGTCGGCCAGCAATAAACCAGCCACATTGGAAACAGAAATCACGATCTCTGTTCCCCAGTTCATCAAAGAGGGGGATCTTGTGCGTATCGATACAAGAGACGATTCTTACCTGGAACGAATAACCAAATAAATAAACCTGGCCAATCCTCCCCCACCCTTACATAAATGTATAGACTGGATAATTCACGGGCCAAGCTTGCTGCAGCGGCGAGGTAGTGATTCATGAAGCTGTATTGGAATACTGCGAATGGATTGTAACGAAGTCGATGTGGCGAGATTGGCTCGCCTGTAAGGTAAATAATTCTGATGATTTGTTTAAATGGTTTTGAGTATTTTTTTTAAAAATTAAGAAGGCATCAGAATTATTTATGAATTATTCAGGTCAAAAGGTGGAGCGGTGGATGCCGATATTCCCATGCCGATCCTTCACCCGTACGACTATCAAATTATCCGCGCCCTGGGGTAGCACCGCCGAAAACTGGAATGTTTCGCTTTTCGAATCACAAATCCCATCCTCAGGAAAAACAGCTTGCCAATCGTTCGGACGGATCAGGTATTTTGCCTCTTTGATATGGGAATTGGCATCTTCTACAGTAAAGGCTATGGATAACCGATTGCGTTGTCTCTTTACCTGAAAATTCCTAATAACCGGAAGAGAATTGTCGATAACCAGAGAACGACTGATCTTCTCCGTTTTCAAGTCCGTTCCCTTTGGATTGGAGGGTGAATCGGAAGCTTCCACTTTGACAAAATATACGCCATCAGGAAATTGGGATGTGTTGAAGGCTAAAATTTTTTCTGCCCATCCCGGTTCGAGCACTCTCCATCTCGTTTCATTTTCTCGACGGATAAAAATAGAATAGAGAAGGCTATCACCGTTTTCATCAAGAGCATCCCAAGTTATGGTTCGATATCCTATTTTCTCTAACTTTTTTGGAGCCATATAGCGCTGTGATTTGTTTCGGGCTAAGGCTCGATCGGAGGAACTGATCTTTTCTCCCCAAATAACTTCATCCTGATCCAGGGGTTTCAAATAGACTTCATTCGGGGGAAGAAGATCCAGTTTTGTCAGCGAAGGAGGAAGATTGGAATGAAGATAGAAAAGGTTGGTTTTTTTTAGGTCTGGAGATATCCGACTTGATTCCGTCTTGAATTTGACCATGAACTGCAGATAACGACCTTTCGGGCTCAGTATCGGCTCTCCCTGGGCATTCTGGTAGGGAGGTGACCAATCACTCCAAGTTCGATCGGGCTCGGCAGAGTTCCCACTTCTAGTGAGAAACAGTATTATCGTTCCGGTCGGAAGCTCGGCATCCCACTCGATTCTTCCCCACTTGGAGAGAGTTTTTGCATCTAGGACACGACTCTGGTACTCCCCTTCAAATCTCTGCTCAGGAGAAATGCGGCTCAATCTGGGAGGGTTGTTGGACAAGGCGAAAAATGTTTTTCCCTGAGCGAGGAGATAATAGACCTGTTCCGATTCCTTTTGAAGAAGCAAAGAAATTTTTTGTTCGGCATCAATCTCATAAATTCTACCTTTGTTTCCCGTACCAAAAATGATTTTTTTATCGTTCTCATCCCAAACCAAAGAGTAGACCAATTCTTCCTCAGATGACCATAATTTTTTAGCCAGTCCCTCCGGATCGATTCGGTAAATCGCTCCTGGTTGCTTGTCTGCCGAAATCGCTGCTTGCCTTGTCGAAAAGGCTGAAGGCATCGCCGTAACCGTGATCTCCGTAGATTGTGTGGCCGGAAGAAGAGAGGTTGCATTTTTTTTCGGCTTGACCACCTTGCCTCCGGCTGCCGCGTAGATATTGCCCTGCCTATCCAGGGAGATGCTTTTGATCTCCTCAAAAGAAGACTCATACAAGATGGTGGCTTTTTTTCCAGGATCTACCCTGTAAAGGACACCCCTGCCCCCACTGCCTGCAATCAATTCTTCGTTTTGCGTTCTTGTCATGCAAAGGATATGGTTTTCCTCCGCTTCCAAGATTTTTCTACCCTCTCCTTGATTATTGATCTGATAGATCCCCCCGCTTTCACCGACAGCAGCAAGGATGTCTCCGTTTTCTGCAAACATCAGATCCCAAATATACTTCTCCGTGGGATCAAAGAAGGGCTCGGGAACCCCCTGCGAAGTGATTTTATAGATTTTGCCGTTGGGTGAGGTGCCGGCATACAGATTTTCATTTCGTTCTTGGATAAGGCAATAAATATCCATTTCGGGGAGCTGACAAAAAAGCTCGAATTGGCCGTTCGTGCTGATTTTATAAATCTTTCCACTATGTCCGGTTCCTAAAAATTTGGTCCCATCCGATGATATCAAAAGCGAAAGATAAAAATCCTCTGTGGGCCCTTCCAGGGCATCTTCTTTAGGACTTAAAGAAAGTGTGCCTTCATGGGATATGGATATTCCATCGAATTTTCCAGCGAGATAGTCTTCAAATTTATATAACTCCCACTTCTGAGGAATTACGCCTAGAAGCAAATGGGCGGTTGTCAACAGGAACACAATGATCGATATCTTTGTTTTTTTCATTTCGTCTCCAGTAATCCTGAGTTGGCTTTATTTTATCTTAAGCGGAATAAAGGCCAAGCCACTAAAAACATAAGGAATGCCATGCCGGTATTCTCCCAGTGTCGACCGCGTGATCTCGATTGGCGGAGTTGAAGCTGCCCTTGGTGATGAAAACATGGATTTCATCGTGGGCGGCAAATTCGGCAACTCCTCTCCTCTTAAAAAGAGCCCGGGTTTAGTGGCAATGATTTTGAAATAAATATAATTACGCTTCCTCAGGCTATTCAGTAACCTGATCAGCTGATACAAGCTCCGGGGGACAAAACCTGTGGTCCTGTATTGACTGACCTCGATGTGCTGAATAGAAGCAGCATCCCCAACAACAAGACTGAATTCCGAACCAGTAGGAAGGTTCGGGGTAGGGAGAGAAAGTTCGTCGACTATCGTTTCTCCCCGAAAATTCCTGTAATAGACTTTCATAGGAATGATCTCACCAGGTTTTGCTTCATACTTTCCCAACCAAACCTTCTCGAGAGTGGCAAATCTCACTTCCTCCGCAATGCCGATATTGAGGTCGATCCGATGAATGCCCAAGTCTTTGAATTCATTGTTAGTCAGATAATAGACTACCGCAGCCACAATGCCAGAAAGATCTGTGGCTGCCATATCGTAGCTCCCGGAGAATAGATCATGCAACTGAACCGGAGGGCCATCATCGAGATATATAGTACCTCTTAATTCAAGAGATAGGTCTCCCAAATTTCTTTCTTGTGATAATACAATGCTTGACACCACAAGATTCACTAAAAGCGGAGTGAATAGTTTGTCATCGGCGACCTGCACTTTAAACTCTCTCGTCTCGCCATCCTCTGTCAGAAGATTGGCGTTTATCGGGATATATCGGGGTAATTTCCCGAGTTCACCGAACACACCAGAATTTCTGTCTTGGACAAAACGGCCCACTGTTCTACCGCTGGCCGATAGCACGAAAGAAGTCTCAAGACTTGGAAAAACAGCCATTATTTTGGCTTTGGTCATGGCAAAATCAACGGCGCCCAAGTTATAAAACGGATGGCCGAATGCCAAAACTTTGTTGCCTTCAACAAGGGTTACCGTTCCCACCGCAGACATATCCAAATCTCCCTTTATTAGTTGGACACCAACCGGTTCTCCAGCTTGAAGGCTCATTTCAGCAGGAGAAATTTTTGGCTGAATCTGACCTGAGGAACCGGACTGTATCGGTGAGAAGCCCAAACGGGAGAAAAAAGGCTTGGCTTTGTCAAAGACATGGGATGAAAATCCGCTGAACAACAGAGGTATGCTCAAAGGTTTGATCAAACGCCCGTCAACACTCGAAGTTTGGGATGGATAATACGCATTGCTCAATTCATGAAAATCTTCCGAAGTTATAAAATTTCTCATCTTCATTCTTGGTGCATAGCTCGATTTAGCGGTTGTTCTATCGGCGATGGCCATCATCTCCTCTATCGGAGTGATTCCTGCTATCGCCTCCTTGGAAAAAGTTCCCAAAGAATAAGAAACAGCTCCGATGAGTTTGCCATCGATATAAACAGGACTTCCGCTCATTCCCTGGACCACGCCAGCCCTGTCCACCACATCACTATGGAGTGTGGCTAAAATCAGATTCTTTTGGGGTTGCCAATTACGCAAAACGCCGAGAATTTCTACATCGAACTCTTCAAATTGACCATCCTGGAGAAATGTTTTTCCTTTTCCTCTCATCCCTTCTTCGATCTGGTTCACAGGGAGAACAGAGACCGAAAAATCTTCAGACCATCCAAAACTGCACAGAAGTAGCAACACAAGAAGAGCTAACTTGAATTTATTTTTCATTGTGGGATTCCGTATGTTATTTGAGGATTCCGAGTTGCTTTCCGCAGTTCTCAAAAACTCCGAGGACTGTATTGAGCTCTTCATCAGAGTGGTTAGCGGAATAACTCGTTCTGATCAAGGCTTCTCCATGTGGAACAGCCGGATAAACGACCGGATTCGTGAAAATTCCATTCTCCCTCAACAACTTCCACAACATGAACGTGAGCTCATCATTCCGGATGAATACAGGGATAATCGGGCTTTCAGTTGGCCCAGTATCATAGCCCATGGCTTGAAAGCCGGATTTCATCTTTTCGGTGATTTCCCATAATCTCTCCCTTCGTTCGGGCTCATTCTGGATGATTTCCAAAGTCGCCAAGACCGAAGCCACCGAAGCCGGGGTTATACTGGCGCTAAAAATCAAAGACCGGGCAAAATGCTTTATGTAAAAAATCACTCTTTTATTTCCGACCACCATTCCTCCGAGAGAAGAAAAAGATTTGCTGAATGTGCCCATGATGATATCGACCTCATCCTCCACGCCAAAATGTTCTGCGGTCCCCCGCCCATTTTTTCCCATCACGCCTATACCATGAGCATCATCCACCATTAATTTCGCGTTGTATTTTTTCGCCAACGTGACGATATCCGGTAAGTTGGCAAGGTCTCCTTCCATGCTGAAAACCCCATCTACAACAATCATTGTATTGACTTTATTTCCTATGAATGAGAGTTTTTTTTCCAAATCAGCCATATCGTTGTGCTTGTATTTGTACACGTCCCCGTATGAGAGTCGGCAAGCATCAATGACGCTAGCATGAATCATTTGATCTGTAACGACAGCATCCCCCCGGCATATGAGAGTGGAAATGATGCCCTGATTCGTTTGGAAACCTGTGCTGAAGGTAAGAGCAGCTTCCTTCTTCATAAACTGGGCCAGTTTTTCTTCCATTTCCACATGGATATCGAGTGTGCCGTTCAGGAATCTGGATCCGCATGTCGCAACTCCATATCTGTCGACAGCTTCTCTTGCAGCTTTCTTCACTTTGGGATGGTCGAGCAGGCCAAGGTAGTTATTGGACCCAACCATGATTATTTCTTTCCCATCCACCTTGACCTTATTGCCATAGACTTCCTGTATCGGGGAAAAATACGGGTAGATCCCCATTGCAATGGCTTCATCGGCTCTGGTAAATTCATTACATTTATCAAAAATTCCCAAAGTTTCCTCCTCGTCTATTACTTGTCTCGGAACTGTCTTTCGTTACTTCCAGATGGCCAATTCGATGAAAGAAATAAGTTTGACGCTCCACAGCATTTTTCATACAATCTTTCCTATGAGAGCTTTGGTCACTGGTGGGACCGGATTTATCGGAAGCCATCTTATCAATCACTTGTTAGATAAAAAAAAAGCAGAAGTATACGCTTTGGTCCGTGATTTAAATAATCTCAAATGGCTAAATGGCATGGATATCCACTTTCTGAATGGAGATCTTTTTTCTATACCATCTCTTCCTTCCGACATCGACTATGTTTTCCATATTGCAGGCATAACCAAAGCACGCAAATTAGCAGATTATTATACAGTAAACCAACATGGAACAGCAAGTCTTTTTCGGTCATTGCGTGTTCAGAAGATAGTGCCAAAAAAGACCTTTTTTCTCAGTAGCACTGCCGCTGCGGGCCCTTCTCTCGATGGGAATCCTGTGAAAGAGGATGATGAACTCCACCCTGTGTCTGCCTATGGCGAAAGCAAACTCTTAGGTGAAAGAGAAGCCCTTAAATTCAAAGAGGATTTCCCTCTTGTCATCATTCGGGTGGGAGCTGTTTATGGTCCAAGAGATGAAGATTTTCTCCCCTATTTCAAATCTGTAAAAAAGGGGATCCTTCTCTCCCAAGCTTCCCAGGAGAGTTGGTATCACTTGTGTTACATCAAGGACCTTATCAACTCCTTTGATCTTTGTATCCAAAAGGATCTCACATCAGGGGAAATCATCAATATCGCCAATCCACATCACATCACATGGGACGAATTCGGAAAAATCGTTGGGGAAGTATTAGGAAAAAAGCCGATAACGATAAGGTGTCCCCTTTTTCTGTTAAAAATGACAGCATTGGTTTTGGAAGGAGCGGCTGTGATAACGAACAAACCCAGCAATTTTAATCGGGACAAACTCAAAGCCATCATGCAGACAAGCTGGTTTACCGATATAACAAAGGCAAAACATCTCTTGTCATTTTCTCCTCGTTTTAGCGTCAAGGAAGGTCTCCAAGAAACCTTGAAGTGGTATGTTGATCAAGGTTGGCTCTGAAGGCTATTTTTTCTTAATCCTGGTGCTTCGCGTGTAAAATGATGCCGAAAATTTCGAAGTGCTCTTGAGGCACCACTCATCTTTCTCGGAGAAAGCGAAATATTTGATCTTTCCTCCGAATGAGTGGTTGCCTCTATTCGCTTCCAAGCTAACGGTGAAGGGAATCTCGATAGGTTTTTCGAGATTCAGATACTCCTCCCCATTCTCTTCTTTTATTTCGATCTCTAAATCGGATGCTGTGAAAAAATTTTTAGGAAAAATAAGTTCATAGGATGGATCGCATTCAATAATGAACGACGGTTGAGGATTGATGGTGATCCCTTCGACTAATGTTATTTTGAGAACGACCTTTCCTTCTTGCCCTCTTGAAAGATATCTCGGACTTATCAAAGCGTCTACCTTAAGACAATCCTCTTCCTTTTGCGCAAATCCTCCCGCAAATAACAAGAAAAAAATCGTAAGTCCGATAACGGTTTTTCTCACAGACACTCCTAACGTATCCTTGCAGAATAGAATGGTACTCCCTCGTCATTCTAGAGTCAAGGTTTTCTTGGGGTTAGGCATTCTCCCAGTTTAACGGATTGAAGATAATCCCGTTTAAAGCCTGACCCCAAAATGCAGGTAATCGTCAGGCTTTATTTTTCCATTGCTATAGAGTATATTATAGCTGCGGAGTCAAAATCATGAATAGATCAATAATCTCAGGAACGGGCCGGTTTATCCCTCCGAAGATCATCACGAATTTAGACCTTGAAAAGAAAATTAACACTTCTGATGAATGGATCCAGCAGCGCTCTGGGATCAAAGAAAGACATTATGCCGAGCCTGGCATTGGAAGTTCTGATCTTGCTTATGAAGCAGCATTGAAAGCTATCGCTGATGCTCAAATCGACAAATCTGAAATAGACTTTATCATCGCAGCAACCCTCTCTCCAGATCACTACTTTCCTGGTATCGGTGTTCTGGTTCAGGCGAAATTGGGCCTTGTGAATATTGGAGCTCTCGATGTCAGAAACCAATGCAGCGGCTTCATCTATGCTCTTTCTGTCGCAGACCAATTCATCAGAACAGGGACCTATAAGAAAATCCTCCTTGTGGCTGCGGAAAAGCAATCGGCCAACTTGGATTATTCCGATAATGGAAGAGATTTGGCTGTGCTGTTTGGTGACGGAGCAGCCGCTGTGGTCATCGAACCGGGCAACTCCGATGAAGATCGAGGCATTCTCTCCACTCACCTTTTTTCTGACGGAAATTATGTCGAGGATTTGTGGATGCAGAGGCCGAGCTGTAAGGACAACCCATGTTTTTCTGTGGATATGGTAACCGACCGAAAGCTTTTTCCCTCTATGAACGGGCGAAACGTATTTAAAACGGCTATAGTTAAAATGCCTGAGGCTGTACGCACCGCCTTAAATCAAAACAATATGACTATCGAAGATGTGGATCACCTGATTCCTCATCAGGCAAACGACAGGATTAGCCTTATGGTAGCAAGGAATTTAAAGATTCCTGTCGAAAAAGTCATCAGGAATATCCACAGATACGGAAACACGACTGCCGCTTCTATCCCCATCGCATTAGATGAGGCTATAGAACAAGGCAGGATCAATAGAGGCGATTTAGTCATGTTGACAGCATTCGGATCAGGATATACATGGGCCTCTGCAGCAATCAGATGGTAGCCATGGGGGCTAACATAGATATATTGCTTTATAAGAATATTTTATGGTAGGATTGCACATCATATTTTCAACAAAAACTTATGTATAGATGAACACAAAAACGCTTGCACTCAGGAGGCCCCAATGAGGAAATTCATCACCTCTGTCTTCATCATCGTCTTCGTCCTGTTCAATACAGGTCTGCTTCAGTCCCAGCAAAATGAAGAAGATGGAAAATTTCAAAAACTCATGGAAGAATTTTTAGACGCCATTTGGAAGTTCCAACCTACAGCTGGCACGATGGTCGGCTTCCACAAGTATGACAACAAATTGGAAGATTTCACGGAAAGAAACCTCGTTAAACAAATAGAAGAATTGGATAAGTTCAACCAGGATCTCGTGACCAAAGTGGACAGGACTAAAATGAGCCCTGAGTTCCAGATCGATCACGAAATTTTGATGGACGCCCTCGATCTCGAAAAACTGAGACACGAACAGCTCATCCCCTGGGAATATGATCCCATTTTTTATAACTCCATTTTCATCAATTGCGTTAAACCTTTATTGGAAAAGGACTATGCACCGATAGATGCAAGGGCCAAAAATGCAACAGAAAGGCTCAAGGACCTGCCCAAGTTCATCAAACAGGCCAAAGAAAGTTTAAAGACACCCACACAAATTTCCACTGAAGTAGCTATCAAACAGTTTCCTGCTATTTTTGAGATTTACAGAACCGAACTCCCCACGCTGGTCGCAGAAGTGCCAGAAGAGCAGAGAGCCAAACTTCTCGCCGAGCTGGGGAAAGTCATCCCAGCTCTGGAAGATTACCAAAGCTATCTGAGTAATGAACTTCTACCCAAATCAACCGGGAATATCCGGCTCGGAGAAGCGCATGCCAGGCTCTTGCGATTAACACTCCAGAATAATATCCCTGTCCAGGAGCTTGTAGAGAGAGCGACAGCCGATATCAACAACATCACAAAAGTTGAGATGTCCATGGTTTGTCTTCCTTTGTACAGACTGATGTATCCAGAAGTCGATATGCAGCAACTAGCGGCTCAGCGGGGAGAGGACGAAATGAGGCGGATAATCATTCAAGGAGTTCTGGAAAAAACAAAAGAAAACCACATGTCCAAGGATGAATACATGGACAAGCTCACATCATCGGTCGAGGAAATCAAAAGCTTTCTCAGGGAGAAACAGCTCGTCGATTTGCCCGATAATAATCTCGATATCGAACCTATGCCCGAAGTCTATCAAGGAATTACATGGACCAGGCTCGTCGCTCCTGGAGCTTACGAGACTTCAAGTGCCTACACATATCAGATCGCTCCTATCCCCGACGATTGGAGTGTGGATAAAACCACATCATTCCTTCAGGAATACAATAACTACTTGCTCCCATTTTATGCTGTACGAAAAATCTATCCTGGCGCATTTGTTCCGTCATTTCACACCAGTAAGAATTCCTCCTTATTGAGAAAACTCTATCCCAGTATGCCGCTTTTAAAAGGCTGGCCTGTTCCCTTTGAGGAGATGTTGATTTTCAAGGGTTTTGGAAACTATGCCCTCAAACTCCGTCTCCACCAGCTCAAAATAAAGCTCCGAGTTATCACCGATTTTATCGCTGAATTCCAGATTCATGAAAGCAACTGGACCAAAGAGGATGCCATAAACTACATGGTCAGGGTTGGATTCCAGACGGAAGCCGAAGCGGAAAGAAAATGGAATCGCATCCTGCTTTTTCCTGGAGATGCGGCCTACGCCTATGTGGGAATGCAAGAAATTCTGGATATGAAAGAGGAGTACAAGCAGCTTAAAGGAGATGCGTTCAGCGAAAAAGAATT
>Ga0114922_10000887_pt1 | contig 28643 bp, 31 predicted proteins | sample AartaG_FD_100975 | JGI IMG/M metagenome (GOLD analysis project Ga0114922, IMG submission 100975) | Deep subsurface microbial communities from Aarhus Bay to uncover new lineages of life (NeLLi) - Aarhus_00045 metaG | ecosystem: Environmental > Aquatic > Marine > Oceanic > Sediment | place... | reverse complement strand
TCGTGGTCCGAGTGGAAGTTCAGGTACAGACGCATCAGCTTGGCAAAGGTGCCGGTCGGATCGGGCAGACCCAGCATGTTGGCGTAGTTCGCACCCCAGTCCAGGCCGGGCGTCCAGGGAATCAGATCGCCCTTGTTGTAGCGCATGCGGTACATTCCCGCGGCGACGCCGGGCATCCTGGCCATCAGCGTCAGGGCATCCTCCAACGCGGGGACCCAGTACTCTTGTTTGGTCATCCCCTTGTCGTACCACTGGCGGAAGACGCTCTCCTTCTCCATGACGAGGACGGCGGTGTCGAGCATGCACATGGGGTGGCTGTCAGGGGGCATGGCCTGGAGGACGTCCCAGACATACTCGGGCACCTGGGCACGCTTATCCAGGTCCTGTTGGAAGGCCGCCTTGGCCTGCGCGTCGGGCATTTCGCCGGTCAACAGCAGGAAAAAGATTTCCTCCGGCCAGAGATGTTTGATCTCCAGGAGCGGGTGCCCCCGGATGATCAGACCCTTGTCGGGCTCGACCACCGACGTGTCGCAGACCATCCCCTTTACGCCGCGCATACCGCCGTAGGCCTGGTTCAAAGTGACCTGGGAAACCACCTTGTCGCCGTACTCCTTCCTGACCTTTGCGATCTCCTCACGCCAGACGGGGATCTTTCTCGCCAATGTCTCTTGTAGTGTTGCCATCGCTTCTCCTCGGATCTGTTGCCTCACACACGACGGGAAAACCTTCAACCATCCGTGGATGCTCCGGACGGTTCCGGGCCGTACTCTACACGACGGGCGGTCGGGTTGACAAGAGCGCCGGGCGGGACGCCCGACCCGCCCCGGCCTGGGGCGCATCCCATTTTGGGTGGCATGCCCCAGGCTTGCGTGGGCATGTTGACGATTCGCATGGCCACGGAAGCGTGGCCATGCCACCCGACTTCACAAATCGCCCCCTTTTCTGGGATGCACCCCCCGGCCCGTGGTGGAAGGGGTGGCCATTGACCGGCCTCGGGGCCCGGTTAGGATCGTCGAAGATGCACGACCAAGGCTGGCGAGCAAGCTGATGAGCGATCAGACGACGACGGTGGGTGAATTGCGGGAGATGATCCGCAGCTTCGTGGCCGAGCGCCAGTGGGAGCAGTTCCACGATCCCAAGAACCTGGCGGCCTCAATCGCCATCGAAACCGCCGAGCTCATGGAGCACTTCCAATGGCTGCGCAGCGATCAGCTTGATGAGCTGCGCCAGGACCCCAAGCAGATGGCCGACATCCGCGAGGAGGTGGCCGACATCACCGCGTTTCTGCTGAGCTTCGCCAACGCCATGGACATCGACATCGCCGACGCCCTGCGGGCCAAGATGGTCAAGAACACCCGGAAGTACCCGGCCAAGGAGTACCGCGGCCGATTCAAGAAGTGAGCAGCAGCGGCCGGCGTGCCACCACGGCGGACGGAGGCTAGGCTCCGGCGGTCTGCGTGGTACGGGCCAGGACGGCCTCAATGGCGGCCTTCCACGTTTCCGCGGCCTCGTCGAATTCGTACTGCAGGGTGTCGGCCAGCAGCACGTTGTCGCCGGCCTGCAGCGCTTCCCGGACCTCTTTGAGCCGTTCGGCGATGCCTGCCAAAGCCGACTCCAGCGGTTGCCCGTTGACCTCGAGCGTCTGAGGGTCAAGGCCCAGGAAAGCGAGAGACTGGGCGATGCCCAGGTGGATCTGCGACCAATGGCGGAAGCAATCTCCCAAAACCTGCGTCGCTTCAGTTTGGTCGCCACGGGTGAGGGCGTCGATGGCCTGCTCTCGGAGGTGGTCGGTGTCGGCGAGCACATTCAAGGCCTGTTCGAGAGCGTCGCGAACCAACTCCTGAGCCCGACCCGATTGTAGATCAACCCGCCGGAACCGATCGAGCGGTTCGGCCAGTTTGGCCTCGAGATCGTCGGTGAGGCCAATCCCGTCGCAAACGATGCCGACGATCACGCGGTCGCTTGTAGCCACCTCGGCTCGCACTGCCTCGACGAGATCCCCAAGCGTCCCGGACGCGGCGAGGTCGGCTGAATACTCCCGATCGTCCAGATAGACTTCAATAGCCATAGACGGTCTCCGTGCGCAAACTACCCCGTGTATCGGCACTGAGAACCGACGGAGTTAAGTACGCTTGGGATTTCCGAGGCTGCCCGAGTCGCGGCCTCCAGGCGGAAACGGCGGTGGGATCTTCCAGTCCCCCAGCAGGGCTATCATGTCGGTCACACCGACGGGCCGGGGCAGAGCGTAGGTCTCCCCGTATCGAAAGCCTGCCGAGGCCCCCTCCATTCCGGCGGCCGACAGGATGTAATGCTGGAGCCGCTCGGCCCGGTCTCCACCGAACTGGGATTCGTAGCACCGCACTGCGGCGATCTTCTGCTCGATCGTGTCGCTGATATCCACCACGAACCGGCTCGGGAAATGGGTGATCTCCGCGGAGAACGGCACCGGCCGGTACACCAGATGCTCGATGCGAAAGGGCTGGGTGTCATCGAAGCGGTCGTCCCACTGGGTCAACTGCGAGTAGAACCGGGCGGCTTCGGTGATGAGCTGGGCCTGGTAGTGATCCGGAGACGCCGCCGGCGTCCGACCGGCTAGGCCCACCAGAATCCTGGGCCGATACCGCCGCAGAAACGTCGCCACCGCGTAGCGCGACTCGGGGCAGTCCATCAGCTCGCGGTTGACCAGCCGAAGCATCTCGCACACCTGAGCCCCCAGGATCTCAGCCGCTCTCCTGGCCTCGGCGGTGCGGACCTCCGGAGTGCCGCGGGGCGTCGGCTCCCCGTCGGTCATGTGCAGCATGCCCACCCGGTAGCCCAGCTTGACCAGCTTGGCGATGGTCCCGCCGGTCCCGATTTCCAAATCGTCGGGATGCGACGCGGTGAAGACGACGTCCAGCTCCTGATCGCCCATGGGGGGTAAAAGCTCCTTGGGCCCCGCTCCGCGAACGGGCAAGTATAATCAGCGCAGCGGTTTGCGACAAGCGGACGGCCAAGCCTGCGTGATCCGGGTGTCGAGGAGCCCTCGAAGTCAGCGCGCAGGTACGGCGCCTTTATGCATGGCCACCGCCGCTGGCCGGACGTGGCAAGCGTTGACACGTGCGGCCGGGCTGCGTAGCATGGCATACAACGAAGCCTGCGGGGCGTGGCTCAGTCTGGCTAGAGCGCTGCGTTCGGGACGCAGAGGTCGCTGGTTCAAATCCAGTCGCCCCGAGTGAAACCGTAACCCCCGTCCTAGTGGTGGTTTAGAGACAATCCCCAGGAAAGAACTTGACGTATCCAACGGTTCCCTATAGGGTAACGGCTACCCGTTATAGGTCCAAGACGCGAATTGCGGAGACTACCCTTATGGGACGCCCCAGCAAACCCCACCGGACAAGTCTCGGGTATTGGCGCTGCCGGATCGACGGTCGGCAGTATCACCTCGGCAAGAATGAGCGGGAAGCCAGGGCCAAGTTTCACGAGCTTATGGCGAAGGCCAACCGCCGGACCGGGGGCGATCCGCTGACGGTCGCCCGCCTGATCCTGTTGTGGCTTGACCTGCACCCCAGTATCGACCACGAGTATCGGTTGCGGGACTTGGGCCGGTTCGCTGGACGCAAGACCATCGCCGAGATTGACGCTAGGATCATCGAGGACTATCACCGGTTCCTGACCCGCCGTAAGCCCGAGCTTGCCCCCAAGACCATCATTGATCGGGTGCGCATCGCGGCCCGCGTCCTCCGCTGGGCAGCCGAGCAAGATTGGATCGACAAGGCCCCGCCGGTCCCCAGGATGAGGCGCCCGGTTCGCCGCGCCCGAGACATTCGACCCAACGTTCTGCGAAGCGTATTCGCGGAGCTGCCGGATCGCGTCGGTCGCTTGGCCACATTCATCCTGACTACCGGGTGCCGTCCCATCGAGGCGTGTCAATTGCGGTGGGAGGACGTAGAACTCGATGCCGGTGTCTGCATCCTGCATCGACACAAGACGGCCGACGCCACCGGCCGCCCCCGGACCCTGTACTTGCCGCCAGAGACCCTGGAGATCCTACGCTCGATCAAACGTCGCTCCGGTTACGTGTTCTTGTCGCGGTTGGGCAAGCCTTACACTACGGCCGGGTTGCGGTTGATCCTTAAGCGCCGCGGGATCACGCCTTATCAGCTCCGCCATACGTTCGCGCAAAACGCTAGTGAACAGCTCCCCGAGGAGGTGTTGGCTAAGCTAATGGGGCACAGCAACCGGGAGACCACCCGATTCTACTATGAGGTGCGAGACGAACGGGCCAAGGCAGCGGTCACAACCCTAGTCTCTCCGCTAGTTCCTGATAGTCCCGGTCCACAACGTTCCGCGGAACCGACGGCCCGCCGGAAACGTCGAGCCCGAACTGTCGCAGGTCCTCGAAAAGCCAAGCCTCAGGAATCCTGACGCGGCTCTGGCGGTGATCCCCCAGGCGGACAAATCGCAGCTTACCCGTCGCTCGCCACCGTGCGATCGTTCGCACACTGACCGACACGATTTCGGCCGCCTGCCGATCCGTCAATAGTCTTTTGAGTTTCGGCACGTCTCGATATGGGCTGCCAGAGCCCGGAGAACCATCCGATACTAGGCTGCCGTCAACCGCCAGTCCACCGCCAATTCAAAAAAAAGGACGGGGGGCACTCACGACGCCGCAGCCGAACTGTCAGCCGCCGGCCCAGGCGTGGGGCCGCCGCGCCCGGACTGATAGATTTGACGCCGAAGCCGCCCCCCGTAGTATTGCGCCTGCCCATCGTCATCGTCCCCAGGGTGGCCCGGCGAAGCGTAGCTACACCCCGCCGGGCCCTCGGGACCACTGAGGAGGACGCGATACGAGAGGAGCGGGAAGGGACACCTTTATCGCTTGTATGGTTTCCAGATCGTGCCGTCGTCATCGTCCCGGTAGTCTGCGGGCAACGGAGTTGACGGCGGAACTTTCGTGAACCGTTTCAACGCACGTCGGGCTTGTTGACGCTTCAGCCCCCAACGCGGAGACAACGCCGCAACGACGCGATCTAACAGTCGGCCGACGCGCACCAGTAAACCCAACGGTAAAGGCGCCGCACGTTTCAACGGCCGCCGCCCTCGGGCCTCAAGGTCGCCCACTGGTGATCGCACTCTCGGCAACGCATGTAGCAAACAGTACCACCCGGAACGTCATCGCCGGTCTCCCGAACCACCGGACCATCCGCACCGATCGACAGGACTGAAATACCGCAATTCGGGCAGTCATTCCAACGGTGGCCGACCCGCCCATCGGTCGCCCGAACCATCGCCCCAATATAACACGATGCTGTGCGCACGATCTCTAGCGCACCGACTATATGCGGCGCCTCGACAACGGCGCACCCGGAGCACACGACGCGCGGCGGGTCCGCACTCGCGTCGATTAGCTCGAAGTCTCCGGGTACGGGTTCGATCTTGCGTCCACACCGGCAGTCCGGCGCCACGTCCTCTGTTACCTGACCGATCATCACACGCATAATTCACCTCTCTCGTATCGTGTTAGTCTTGCGTTGACGGCCGCCGCCCTTGATCGTGGCGTCGTTGTCGTCGTCGCCGTCAGCGTTATTCACTAGCTCCAGAATGCGACGGGCAGTCTCGCCGTGCACAGTCGTTACATGCAGATTATGGCCGATGTAACACGTATCCTCAGGACCAGACGGTATGCGGAACGGTCCGCTGTTGTCGCTTTCAGCGGACGCAAAGCGCTCACAGATACGGCGCAGTTCATCCGCGATGACCTCTGTTTGTGGCGTGTTTAACTGTAGTTTACCGGCCAAGCGCCCAGGCAATTGCTCTAACTCTCGACGCACTCGATGCACTTGGCGGACCCAGATCATTTCGACGGCTTCACGATCCACAAGCCCGCGCTTGCGTTCGGCCAGGTCCACAGCGTCCTTTTGCATTTTGATAGTTTTGTGTTCATCCGTCAGCGCGCTAAGGGAATCGAACCGCCTTTGCAACTTTCGCAGTTCGCCGCAGGTCTCATGCAGCCATTTCAACACCGCGGCCACATCGTAGAACCCGTCGATCGGCTTCGGAAAGTCCGGTTCACGACACAGACGCGACACCGCTTGCGTCGAGACGCTCAGCCACGCCGCCAATTCACGGGCCTTGATCTGGGGCGGGCCCTCGCGTTCCGCCTGTTGCTCGCGCAGCCATTGCAATCCGCGAACCAGCGGCGGAATGTCGGACGGCTCGATGCCGCGCTTCTCGACACGAATCAGGACATCGGCCAGCCAGCTCAGGCTAGCGTCGGCAAGCTGCGAGGTCAGGGCCTTGACACTGGCGTTGCTCTTCGCGGATACTTTCGAGGTGGATACTGACGTGGATACTGACCTGGATGCCCTCGCTGATGCTTTCGCCTTGACAGCACGCACGGCCGGTGCCCTGGCAACGTTCGGTCCACTGGAATTAGATCGTCTGGCCTTGCCCATGTTTCAGATTCCCCGCAAGAGAGGCCCCGAAGCCGCCAAACTGAGACGATAACCACTCAATTCGGACCTCATAAGCGTACAGAACGGGTCCCTGCGTGCCGCACTGCATTTTCTAGGCCCCAAGAAGGACCCGTGCACTTTGGCAGACGCTTACGGGTGCCATGCTGGTGTCACCGTTCCCTAGCATACAGCCGCACTTGAGGCACGTCGTCGTTGTCGGCGTCACCGTTGTCCTACCTAACACGACATAACACTTGACACCCGGGCCTACAGTACGTCACCGCGTTGTGGTCGCCTGCGCCCGTGCCCGCGACATACGCACGCACGACTCTAGCTAGTTGCATCGCCGGGCACGAGACACAAGGCGACCTACCACCAACAGGAGGATACAATACGGCTACTCAGAATCCCCAGTACAAAAGCCCATTAACGGTAGTTCGGCACCGCAACCCGACTTACCGGGCGCTCGGAAGATAACTCGTGCCCGAGTCACCGTCGGCCTGTTCGTATTCTGGTCCTCTGTATCAACCGGCGCGACTCCGGCGATCACGTTTTCAAAATCATGGGTCACCTTGAGCGTCCGTGAATCCACGATTTGCAATGGCGCGCCCCACCAAATCTCAGTAGCGGTGTCCAGATCGAACTCAAAAACGTCGAAACACGTCGGGATGATACACCAGACCATACGTTCGGGGTCCGATAGCCTCTGTTCTTCGTCGGCAACTACCAGCGCGTGCAGATTGTCAGTATGTTGTGACACGGCTTCGAGGTCACTATCGCCCGTGTCCATAAACAGGATCTCGCCGCGCTTAAACGTTCGAGTCTGTCCCAGGGCCGCCGGGAACTGGTGGCGGATGGGGGCGTCTCGCCCCGCGTAGTTGTGGACCCACGCCGATCTGTTAGTTGCAGCCATTGTCTTTTCCCCTCCAAACAGGTTACATTCATTAGGTGTTACTGGGGCGGAACACCCCGCCCACATACACACAGTTAGATAGCGCTTGATCCGTTAGCACGACGGGCGCATTGCAGCCAGGTCGTTTAATACAGCACTCAACGTCCGACCCTCCGATTCCGCGATTGCCCGCACCCTGTCCGCCGACGCACCCGTCAGGATCATTGGCGCGCGTCCGTCTAACACATTGACGGCTACAAGAGCCCCAGGTCTGCTTTCATCCGTCTCCGCATTGACCACCGGGCGGTCCGACTGTTGCCGCAACTCATGGACGGCTTCACACAAGACGACCGCGACAGTTTCCAGCCAGCTACCCCATAGGGTATTGATGAGTCGGCACACGTCGGCCCGTAGCTTGACCGTCCGCGTATCCGGTTGGGCTGTTCGCTTGTTACGTTTCGATTGCATCATCGGAATGTTGGAACCCCTGACTACTCGTGGCCAGCCGCAGTGCGACCCTGCACGGGCACGTCGCCTGCGCTTTGATTGCGCCCTGTGTGCTGGCCCTCTTGAAGTTCTACCAGTCTCTCCAGAGCGCGGGTCTGCCGTTCCGCGTTACGTTCCGTGTCTTCTGCGAGCGCGGGGTATTGGGCCGGCATTTGACGTACAACGTCGGTCCTACGTTGGGCCTCTTCTAATCGCAACAGGGTATCTTGTTCTTCGGCAGTCCACCGCCTGCCGCGTCCCTGACCGCCTCCCATCGCGCGCCGATACTGCTGGACCGGCACGTCCCCAAAGAATTCAGATAGCCCGCGCGTCGCCTGACCGTACATTCGCGCGTACCACGGTTTGCCAGCTAGCGCGGTAGTAACCTCTTGTTCAACGAGTGCTTGTGCCGCCGCTGCCCCCGCCTCAGGAAAGCGCTTCACACGTTCGCGGCCCTTCGCCGTCCGCAGTGCCTCAGCCGCAGCAAACAGGGGATCGTGCTCCAGCTTGTATTCCAATTTCGATCTCGCCAGATCGACTGCGGCCCCGATCTTTTCGGGCGCGAACTCCGCTGCGAACATGGTCAGCTTTTCGGGCTCTTTAATCATCGGCAGGATACGGCCCGCAGCGGCACCCAAAGCCCCGACCACTTTGGCCTTTGGCAAATCACCGCGCCCGTAACTCTCCGCGATCTTGCGAAGCGCCTCAGTCAGCGTATCGCCCTCTGTTACATCGGCGCGCCTGAGCTTCTTAAGGGTTTCCGGTTTCAGGAGTGCACGAGCGGTCTGATCCATCGCCTCGGCCGCTGTCCGCGCGTTCTTGGTAATAGCCGTCATGCCCGCGAACAGCGCCGCGGTCTCTGCGGGTCGATCGCCCATCATCGCACCGGCGCCGAGCGCGGTCGGCAGCGTTTCGGTCAGTTCTTTGACCGTGGTAGCCGCCTTTTCGGCGACCTGCACGGCAATATTCTGGGCAAGCTGCGGATCGGTTACACCGCCGATAGTACGCAGCTTCGCGTACATTGGGACCAACTCTTGTGCCGTGACGCCTGATACAATGCGCCGGTCCTCTAGGACCTCGGCCAACGTTTCCTTCATTTGCTCGGCGGTGGCCCCGAACATTTGCGATTCGATGAGTTCTCGCGCCTTGAGCACCTCCTCGGCCAGTACGCCGGTCCGGGCCTGCGCCCTAACCGCCTGCAAGGGCAGGTCCGGCCTCAAGTAGTTCGCGCCGAGAAACGCCACAGACCGGGCCGCCTCTTCAAGGGACGTGAGTTGCGCCAGGTTCTTTTCCATCTCCCGGCGCCAGTCGGCGTGGGCTCTCGTGAGTACGCCGACCGCAGCGGTCGCACCGCCCAGCGCCGCAACCACCCTGCCAAGACCCCCGACCATCGTTGTACTTGTCTGTTGTGACGTACGACCCGTCCGTCGTGTAGCGTTCTCCGCCCGGCGCTGTTCAGCCGTAACTTTTGCAATCATCGCCGCTACGCCTTTGTCGCGGCCCTCAAACTCTAGTTTAGCGGTTGCCATCGTTCAACTCCCCTCCGTTCGGTGTCAACTACTGTTAAATCGTGCTTCGATACCGCGGGCATTCGCCTCGGCGCGCAACCGACGTAGACGTTGGTTTTGACGGGCGCCGACCGCTAGCATCGAGTCCCCGCGACACCGCCGCAGTTCGCGTTGACACAACGATATGGCCTCTGCGCCACTAACAACGGTCACTTCTTCCCCGAAGAAATGTTCCCCGTCGCTCGTGACTGCCAGCTCTACGTCGTTCTAACAATGCGCGGCTTCATCCCATTCCAGATTAACAGCGTAGGACCCGCCCGCTTTTACTGCGTCGAGGCCGCGCTGCCATTGTGTTATGACCTCTCCGGCTGTCAGTGTAGTTGCCATAGGTTATTGCTCGCTTGTACGCTCGATGCGCTGTCGAATCTGCATCCCCTCGGAGATTCGCCCATTCCGCAACAGCTCCAGCCGGTGGGCCGCTTGCCACAGACTTTCAAGCGCGGCCGGCGTGTAGGGACCTTCCCACACTCGGTCGATTAGAGGCATATTGTCTACCCTCCTGTTACTTTCCGTCGGCGTTAATGTATGTTGCCTGCGCCCCGTATAACCTTGACGGGCGGGCGCTCCGCGGCTTCGTCTTCGCCGCTCTCGATCCGGTGCTGCATTGGCCGAACTGGCGTCAATTTCGGAATCGCCGGCAAGCCGTCTGGAATGATCGAGGCCGGCAGCGTCAACTGCGCAGGTCCGCCGATTAGGGCCCGGTGCTTATAGTGCAGGCGCGCCCGCTCTCGTTTTGCTTCGTCAATCTCTCCGCAGTGTTTGCGGGCCGCCATCAACTTATCGCCCAACACTCGCCGGGTCTTCAATGACCTGTCGATCGCCTTGTTAATCGCCTCAATCTCCGCGACGACCGCTTTCTGTGCAGCACGTATCTCTGTAACAGCCGCGTCGGTGCCGGATTCGACAGTCTGTAGTTCAAGATCGCGTTTGATGATCGTGAGGTCGGTGTCCACGCGGTCTGCCGATTTGTGGAGCTTAGACATAAGCGTCCGCAGCTCCTCGACATCCCGATCGCTCGCCGGCTTGTCCGATGCCGCCGCGGTCAGTAGCGACACGTATTGCTCCTGTGCAGTCTGCGCGTCGGCGGCCTCTTTACTGCGGGCAGCGCCGATCAAATCCTTTACTCGGGTCAACATAGTTTTCTTCGCCATCGTCTGTGTCCTCCTCGTGTGTTCTAGTGTGTTCCTTCATATTGACTACACGGAGCAGCGACGCTCGCAGCTCCCGGGTCCTGTGTTATAATCGTCTGCGCTTTCGCGGCCAGCCAGTCCGGTAGCGTCGGCGGTCGTTCCCGTCGGTCGTCCGGCAACCCGTCGAGTTGCCATGTCAATCGTGGGCCAACGTCACTGCTTAACGCACTTGGTGGCAACGCCGTCCCACAGCCCGTGCTCAGCAAATGAATATCGCCCTCTAGCTCGATGTCGCCGCGGAAGTCGTGCGTCTCATTAGTGGAATACAAATAGACGTTCGTGCTCCCGTTCCAGGTTGCGGAAAACGGACTGGCCTTACTTCGGTAGACGGATTGCCAGGCGCCGAACAGTTCCGCCGCTTCGGGGCCACGCGCCTCGATACATATCAATCCTGCTGCGCCACCTAACACAAGCCACGGGTTTGCGGTCGGCCACTTGCGCCACCAAGCACCAAGTCTTCGCCGATCGCACGTCGCATTATTCAGCGGAACTCGTGTGTGAAACCCTGGTGTCGGGCAGTGCGGATCATTGCAGGAGCACAGCCCAGTCCGCGCTCGTGTATGGGCTGGAACGATCGGCCAGCGCCGTGCCGCGTACTCATCGACAGCTCTTTTGATCGACAACACCGGGAGTTGCGGTAACGGCAGCACATAGTCAGCTACGGTCGTGCGTTGCCAACCGCACCGGCCCAACAAGCGGGCCAGGTCCAACGCCAGCTCCTTGACGGCGCGTAAGCTGAAGTCGTCCAACTCTACCGATAGAACGTTATTGATCGTCCACGCCAGAAAATAGACTTCGCTGCGGTTCGCCCGTGTGTTACTGCGCCGAACACTGAAATCGTATAGCGCGTCCCCGATACGGTCGGCCAGTCGCTTGACTGCGGGTTCGTCAAGACACCAGATTGCCGCGTGGAGCGTCTCGTGCACCGTTGTCGTCAATTCAACCTTGCCGGTGCTCGACCTGAGCACCCGGATCGTCCGATCACGTAGACCCGGCGGATCACACGTCCCACCGAGTTCTAACGCATCCACGAAGTCAACCCGCCACCGCTTGCGAGTCCCGGCGGGCAGGTTGCCGATGACATGACAGCGGATTGTGTCTCGGAGATCGGGCACGCCTACGGCTTCTCCCCCCGTAGTCGCTTCTCGTGAAAGGCCCGGTCCGCCTCCTCCGCGGCCGCGATCTTCGCCGCCCGGGCCGTGTCCCCGTCCGGATGCCGCCGGTGGTACCTCCCACCTGCTGCTTCGCGGGCCTTCAACAACACGGCCCGGGCCTGGTCCTCTGCTTCGTGATAGTCCGCGCCGCCGATCCGCCCGCCGTATAGCGTTTTGCACCGGGGGCACTCGCCCCGGCAGGAATCCGGCACAAGCACCCGGCTCATAAGCCCGGACGTTTGCAGGGCCTCGACATCGCCCCAGTAGGCGTCGTGCCCCGGGTGATAGAGGAGCTTGCCGCATCCGGGACAGTGTAACCGCCATAGTCCCGGTGCGAGACTATGTAGGGCGCTGTACATGAGCACTGGTCTAACAGTTCCGGTGTTGCCCGAGCACTCATTCGTTAGTTCGTCACTCATCTTGTGTTGCTCCGTTCATCGTTCACCAGTCAGCCGAAACAGGGTCAGCACTGATCGGCGCCAATACAACATAATGAGTACCGCGTTCGTGCGGTGGATTACACAAGGCCAGCCGCACGCCCGCACCAGTCGCGTGTCTATGCACCTGTCCGCAGTACGGACAATGCAGGACCCATCGAGTGCCGTTGTCCTCCTCGGCGAAGGCTCGGACCCTGGGCACACTTGCCAGACTTGTAGTCATGGGTTCCTGCTTCATTGCGGGTCAGGTCGTTTCATTAGTGCTGTGTCGCGCTCAGGGTGTCTGTCAATCGGTCAACCGCGTCAGCCACGCGGTTACAACCCTGTTCCACAGCGACACACAAATGGAACAGCAGGGACAGCCGATAGTCTTCCCGCGTCGGTCCGGTACGCGGCGTATCAGACCGTTCACCGTAGCAATGCTGAAAATCCTTGGCTGTTTCGGAAACCTCATGGTCAACGGCTTCGAGCGCGACATCGCAACGCTTGTCGCGGCCCTCCATCATCGCGCACCATCGGGCATAATCCCGCCGGTCCTGCTCTTGCCAGAATGCCGCATAGGGGTCGGAATCGTCGTCGGGCGCGCTGGGCTCTGGAGCCCCGGTCGGCGCGGTTGGCCCACACGAATGATCGGAGCCTCCATCATCGAGGTGGGCAGTCCGGGGCTGCTGTGGCCGTGGGCGACGTGTGAAGGGAATATTGGTTTGACCGACACCGCTACCGAGATAAACGTACTTCTCAGATAAGCTGAGCGCTGAATCACCAAAACGCCCACATGGATGCCCTGGCCGCCGTTTCTGGGCCTCGGTGTTTTTGCGTTTTTGCGTTTCTACGTTTTTGCGTTTGACCACTACACGTACACGCGACCCTGCAGCGCGTACGGGCTGTTCGGCGCTGCTCTGAGGGTGGAGGGGTGGCCGAGAGCTCGCCAGGTGGCAAAGGCAGCCACTACGCTGTCCAGCGCGTCACCACCGGCGTTCTTCAGGACGACTGACCGCACAGCGGTCGCGGCGAAGGACACCGCCTCGGTTTCCTCCAGTGCTTGGACGATGCGCTCGCGGGCTGAGCGATGCCTGTCGGATCGCCCTTTATAGGACCGATAGAGGTCCTGCCGCTTCAAGGTGGAGGCCGGGCAGATCTCCAGCAGCCAGGCCCGGCCAGGTCGCGGGCGTTGCATCGGCAGCACGCAGACCGAGCCGTCCGCAACCAGCGGTGCGAGCAGGTCACGAATGCCGAAGTAGGTCTGGCGGTACAACCGGAGGTTGTAGGCCGAGAACGGGGTCCGGGTTTGGTAATCGGTAACCCGCCGCAGCTCCCGGCCGGCGCCGGCGGCGCGGCATCGACTCCGGAAAACCACGGGATTGGGGTAGGCGGTGGCAAACGAACGTGCGAAAACTTCCCAGCTCTTGGCGGGAGGCTGGATCAACTCCGCGGGGATGGAAAACGGGAAATCGAGCCCGACGGCGCAGCTTCCCTGAGTTCCAAGAAAGCCGCGAAGCGCCGCCAGGGCCTGATCCCGCCCGCGGCCGGAGTCCGGCAACTCTCGAGCCGGTCGGCATTGTTCGATTCGTAGCCCGCCCGAGCTGACAACGCCGCTGGCGATCCAGATCCTCTTGCCGGCGTCGGCCGCCCCGCTGAAGTCCACGCCGTGGACGCAACTCGGAACAGCGTGGACCCGATCCACCGATTTTCGCTTCTGGCCAGCCATACGGCGAATTGTACGGTTCTGGTCTGGCTTGCGATAGCGGCAACATCTGCTACAGACCTTCAACATCAAAGGCGGACCGATGGCGGTTTGCCGGACCGGCCGTTGACGCCCTCTGCCTTCGGAGCCGCCGCGCTGGTGGCGGTGACGGCCTGGGTGCTGATCTGGCGGAAGGACGTTGCCTGGAGCGAGGCGGCGACGCGGCGCACGGTGGTGTGCACCGGGCTATTCCTGGGCGTGCCGATCGCCGCGACGGCGTTTATCCCCGACGTCGGTTCGAGTCTGGAAGTCACCTTGTGGTTCTTGCCGGTCATCGTGCCGTGCTGGCGCGTCTCGGTGTACCAGTGCCCCGCTCGAACTGCCGCACGGTGGCCTCTGACAGAGGCTCGAAGGTGCCACGGATTCACTGCCTTCACCCTTGGCGGGACATAAGTGTTAGAATGCAGAAGCTGAAACCCGCTTGCCTGCTGCCTGGGACCCGCCGAAGGCCCCATAACGACTCTGACCGAGAACGGCACTGCCACTGCCTGGTCGTCGGCGTCCGCCCGGTTCGGGCACCACCCGGGTGGTTGACAACCGGACCGGTCAGGCACTTAATCAGCCAATGCGATCTTGACCAGCCGGCTGGCCTGCGGTACCGTTTGAGCCCGCGGCAGGGGCAGCCTTGGGGTCTGCTGGGCTGTCCAGCCTGCCGGGTAGGTAGCTCAGTTGGTAGAGCAACGGACTGAAAATCCGTGTGTCGGCGGTTCAAGTCCGCCCCTACCCATTCCGATTCGCGTTTTTGATAGCGCTAGGTGGGATTCACAGCGTAGCTCAGCGCACCTCAGAGCACCTGACAGGCACGCGGCGCTGCGCAAATACTGCACGAGTTTGGAGGGGCTGAAACTCACGCTATCTTGCTTTGACAATGTGCGTGCCGCGCGGGTTCGCCGTGCTCTGCTGGAGATACCCACGATGGCGGGTTGTGCACGAGATACTCGCCAAGTGCGGCGGGCTCGCGTGATCGCGGGGTCCAGGTTCGGCCCGCGCCGACGGGGGATGGCCATCGCGCGGTCAGGCCTTGGCCTCCTCCCCTCCGCACCGGCGCCGGAAGATGCACACACCGGAAGCTATGAGCAGGATGGCCAGGAGCACCAGGCCCCATTCGGAGACAGTGGGGATTGGCGGACAGAGCGGTGGTGTGGCGAAATCGTATGCGTCGCGGTTCGTCAAGCCCTCCCCGGCGGGATCCTCAGGGTCTACGGCCAATGTGCCGCAGAAGCGGATCTCCCAACTGTCTGGCAACCCGTCTCGATCACGATCCGCCGCAGATCGCCCGGGATGAATGCCAAGTGTGAGTTCCATGGCGTTATCTAGCTGATCTACATCCGGGTCATCATCTGAATCGTACTCCAGCGTTCCGAAGTACAGGTACTCCCACGAATCGGGCAGCTCATCGGGTTCGCTGTCATTATCGGGTACCGTCGGATCGCTCCCTGACAGGAACTCCTCCAGGCTGTCCGCCGAATCCTCGTCGGGGTCATCGTAGCGGTCGTGGCTTAGATGTCCAAAGTAGACAAGCTCCCACGAGTCCGGCAGGAGATCGTTGTCAACGTCATTGGCAGCATCCAGCGTGCATGACGCGACGGCATCAGGTGGGGACCAACCAGAGGGAGCGGTCAACGGAGGGTCAGAGGAGGAGGGAACGAGCCATGCATGCAAGTCGCCGTCGAACTCGTTGGAGACTTGCGTCCACCAATAGCCATCAGGCCGGACCCAGATCGAGGTCATACTCCCGTACGGCTGGACGTACAGCTGGTTGGTCTCGATGTAAACCGCCACCTTGTATTCACTTAGGCTGACATCGGCGGTTCGCCCTGAGGCCCTCCCCTCCGAAAGTGGGCCGGGGCCTAAGGTCAGGCAACTGAGACCGGGCTCCTCGGGAGTCGTGATGTAAACGGTTACTGAATCGCTGTTGGCTCGGCCGTCCCTATCGATCACCGTCGCGGTGATCGTCGCCGGGCCCAGGGCGTGACGCCCTGCATGAAGCGTGACCACGTGCGAATCGCCGACGATGTGTCCCCGCGTCGTTTCCCACCGAAATCGAACAGGCGGCACGGCGCCGGAGACTTCCGCGTGGATCGTCGTGCTTCCGTGCTTCGGGATCGACGCGTCGACGGGTGTCAACTCGATGGTGGGGGATTCGGCGGGCAAACACATCGTGAACAGTTCCCTCACCGTTTCCTGTTGCAGCTTGGATCGGGCAACGTCCGCCACATTATGCTCGTACTTGTCAAAGCTCAGTAGACCAAACCACTCCTCTGGTGCCTTGTCATAGCCGATGGCGTGTTGGCACGGATCGTTCTCCTCCTCACATTTCCACCACTCGTCATTCCACTCAAAGAAGCCAATACCCGCCAAGTCACTCAAACGCACCGCCCAGTATAGGTCTGCAAGCCCCTCAGCTACCTGGTCGGGTGTGAGACCACCAAATCGATACGTGGGGTACCAGGGTTTAAGGCGTGGATGCTCCCAGCCGCCGGGGGTAGGACAATCGGACAAACCCGCCTCTGAGACAACAATCGGTTTCTCCGAGAGGTACTCCTTCAACGCGGCCAGATAGCCAGCATATGGCGTGCCGGTTCCATGACCGCCTTGGTGGTCGCGGCGATGCTCGGGATCATAGGGATACACGTTGTATGACCAATAGTCGAGGCAGGGGATGTCTGTCACGGGGAATCCCTGGGGATCCGTATAGAGCGGATCACACTTGTGCCAGGAGGCCCAGGTCGTCCAGTCTGAGAATCCTTCACGACCGGGTTGCGACATCTGCTCCTTTAGATAGAGACACATGTTGTCGAGAAACCCCGCTAGGCCGGCACATGCTGGGCAGTCAAACTCATTGCCGAACTCCCAAGCAAAGATCACATCAAGAGCACCGGCTGCCTCGACCTCTGCTATTGCTGCACCAATCAGCTGTTGCCCAACAACAGGATCACAGTCAAAGGGAAGGTAGATATCCCGGATGACCCAGAAGCCGAGGTTGCGGACGCCGTCATAGAAGCTCTGGGGCAGACGGATCGGGTTCAGGGCTGTCGGTTGTGGGTAGACCCGCAATAGCACCGGATCACACCCGCTTTGGTAGCTGAGGCACCGTTGCAGATCTTCCTGAATTCGAGTTTCGTGAATCGGGTCATCGTACTCCTGGCACGGTTCCAGAGGCGCGTAGCCGAGGATGTTCAGGAATACAGGTGAGCCCCCAAGGCAGAACTGATCACCACAGATCGTGAAGGGAAACATGCGTGCGGCAGTCCTCTCAGGCGTGCCGGGAACCCACCGCTCCAGCCTGTCATTCTGAAGGGCACCGGCAGCCGAGCAAAGCAGAGCTATCCAGACTGCTGCTAGTGCGGGGCTTCGGACGGGTTGCCCGAGGCGTTGCCAAGAAGTCAGGCTACGCATGTGTAGCGAATCTGCGTTCGAGAGACTCTGGCAGGTGCTTGTGTGGCGCATAATATTCCTCCCATTGTCGAAAGCGCGTCCACCCTCCTGGGCGGACAACTCGTTCACGCCGAGACCCACAGTCACGGGTGCGATTTCGTCCATTTGCTCTGCGTGACCCGTCACTGGGCCAACAAGCGGACATTTCCCATTTGCTGCTTCCGAGGCCCCGATTCTACCGGCGCGCCAAGCCCATGTGAAGGAAGGCCGGACATTCTGGCGAGGATGCCTGCCCTTGAACCCCAGATTCCGTCCATCCCGCCTCTCTGGATCGCTGGAGGGGCCGTTTGCCCCTCATGCCGCGCAGCACCAACCGTCTTCTGGCCGGAATCATCACACGTTTCGCCTTGTCGTAGCGGTCACGCGAGTCGAACCACCGGCGGTGGCACACCGAACCACTGAATCCGCTCCAGAATTCTTGCGAACAAGTCACGCGGCACCGCCACCTTGGCCATCTGGAAGATCACATACCGTGAGTGGGTCACGACCTTCGCCCCGATCTTGATCAACTTCTCCCGTAGCGTGGTCAGCGACCAGTGCTTCACGGACCTCGGCAATGCCAACCGCCGCAGGAAGTTCCCAAGGTTGTACGCCAAGGCGAAAAGCTGAAGCCGCGCCTGGTTGTCCTTGAAGTTCCGGCACGACAGCCGCGTCCACTTGACCGCGTACTTGCCTTCCTTGATCCATTGCTCTGCCGTACCGCGTCCAGCGACGCGCTACCTTCGCAGAGGGCGGACGACCCGATCGACTGAGCGCCAGCATTCCTGATCAAAAGCCAAGTATTCACCTTCAGCTGCACTCGCAGCCGGCGGGCACGGCTACTCGCTGATCACCGAGGGCTCCGCCAGCCGGACGCGCCCTCGACCTGCACAGCGGTGAAGATCGAAAGTAGTCTGGGCGAGGACTGCACGCCTGAGCAGCACGCTGCCTTCGCAGCCGACGTGGTCGAGGCCATCGCCCCGGTGGTGGACCAGATGCTGGCCGACCTGGGGCTGGGGCGAGAGACCCCGTAAACGTGTCCGCGCAGCCTACGGGACGGCGGACGAGGACCGAGTCGGCGCGCGACGTTGCCGGGCCGCGGCGGTACACAGTTTCCCGATCTCCTCCGTGTCATGATCGGCCAACACCAACGGGTAGCGTAGGGCGTGCGCCGCCTGAACCAGATAGTACAGCATCAGCAGGTGGTATCCGTACCCGCCGTCACCGGCGCCTAGCGATGCAAGCAGCTGACAGGTTTAGGAGACGCAGCCCGGGCCGATGTCCGGGCCACGCAGGGCGGATACGAGATCGGCGATTGCCTCGGGCGCTGCGGCTCTGTTCCGACCGCCGGGTTGGCTAAACGCGGCAACGAAATGTGGCGTCATGACTGCCTCCGAGGACACCGACGTGATCATCGCCACATACGGCCACGACGCCCAGGGCCGGCGGATCAAGAAAGTCGTGAGGAATTCTGGCGACCTGGACGGTAGTAAGTTACAATTATGGTAGCCATTAGGTTGTTCAGGTCCTCGACAGGTCTGAGAACGCCGCCCGGCCGCTAGGCTGCGTGCTCTCTCGGCTCGCGCTCTAGACCGTTCGCCACGGTCAGCGGTGGGCGCCGAGCGGCCGGCGGGCTCCTGTTCCCACTCGCCGTGTCGGAGCCCTCGCCAATGTCAACTCGCGCCGGCTGCCCAGACCCGGCCAAGCTCGAAGAGTACGCCCAGGGCAATCTGGCCGTCGGAGAATCCGCCTCCCTCGACCAGCATCTGGCCGGCTGTCCAGCCTGCCTGGAGCGCTACGTCGAGCTTGGGAGGCGCTCGCTGGTTCTGGACATTCCCAACTGCCACGTGGTCAAGGAGATCGGCCGGGGAAGGTTCGGGGTGGTCTACAAGGCTTGGTGGCTGGGAACCCGGCCGCGGATCGTCGCCCTAAAGGTCCTCACTTACTCCGGCGAGATGGAGCAGAACCGCTTCGACCGGGAGATCGCTGCTCTCAAGACGGTCGATTCGCCCTGGATAGTGAGATGCCTTGAGTCCGGCGAGACCGGCGACACCAAGTACTACGTTATGGACTTCGTTGAGGGCCTGCATTTCAACGATTACTGCGCCTCGTCGCCCCATGACCTGAACAGCAAGCTCCGCGTATTTCAGCGGGTCTGCCGGGCAGTGGCCGACGCCCACGCCAAGGGGGTCATCCATCGCGACCTCAAACCGTCCAACATCCTGGTCGACGCCCACGATCAGCCCCACATCATTGACTTCGGCATCTGTGGGGTTGAGGCTGCCGATTGGAGCAGCTGGAAGCGCCGAACGATCACCTATCCGGGTGACGTCGTTGGAACACTCAAATACATGTCCCCGGAGCAGGCCTGGGGAGCTGTAGCCGGGCCAATCGATGAACGAAGCGACATCTGGTCGCTTGGAGTGATGTTGTACGAGCTGGTCACCGACGGTGACTATCCCTATTCGCTCCACTCCGCCGGGGACAAACCTGCCCACGAGGACCTCCTCGAGCGCATCCGCAAAGAACTGCCGCGGCTCCCCCGGCTCGATTCTGTCCCCCGCGGGCGAGATCTGGAAGTGCTCTTGGAACGGTGCCTAGCCTGGGAGCCTGGTCGCAGAGTCGAATCCGCCGCGAAACTGGCCGATGACGTGGAGCGGTACTGTAACGGCCAGCGGATCAAAACCAAGCCGCTCCGGTTGCCCTACCGCTTGAAACGCCTGGCCGTCGGGGCAGCCACCCGGTCGCGCTGGATGTTCTGGACCCTGTTCGTGGCCGCTGTGGCAGTGGCCCTCTGGGTGACCGCCTTCCTGTTCCGCGTCGGATGGTACCTGCCCACCTATCAGCCTCACCGGCTGCAAGCCGGCGCCCCCGGCCTGGTCGCCGCCGACCAAGCCCACCAGGGTATTCTGCTAGTCGGCGTGGGCGACGACACCGTCAACGCGGTTGTCGAATTCGCCGCCCGGCGGGGGATCGACGGTGTCACTGCCAGCGTGCCGAGTTGGCGAGCGGTTCACGGCTATCTCATGGAGCGGCTCTCCCAAGCCCGACCCCGAGCCGTCGTCTGGGGCTACTTCTTCCGCACGGCCCAACCAGGAGACGCTCGCCTGGTAGCTGGCCTCCGCGAGCTTGAGCAGAATGGCGTCCCCGTTGTTCTAGCGGCATCGACCTACCACCCCGACGGCTCGCCTGACCTGAGCCCGGGCCTTATCGGGCCGCTAGGTGATGATCTGCGTCACGGCGCCACCGACGCCCGGGACATGGTCCAGCGCCCCGGCGAGTTCGTGTTGGCCGCTAGGATCGGGGAGGGTGCCGTTACCCCGAGTTTGGCTCTGGCTACCCTGGCGGCCGTCCTGCACCCCGATGCCCGCCTGGATCTCGATTGGCCCGACGGCGGCCGCTGCATCAATCTGCTGTATGAATCTGAGCCCGGAGCTTACCTACGGGAGCGAGACCGCGTCGAACTGACCAAGGTCTTCGAGGCGGGCGGCCATCAGAGTGTCTTCGCCCCCGACGACCTGCTTGCCTGCAACCAGTTCCCCCTGCGAAGTCCCGAGCAATGGGAGCGGCGCACCGTCCCTTACCACGCCCTGCTCACCTGCCGCGACGACGAGCTGCAGGCCCTGGTGAACAACAAGCTGATCATCATTGGCGATCTGCGTACCCGGCCTTTGGGCTACCTGCCGGATCGCCACCGGGTAAAACACGGCCTGTCGATCGTCAACGATGTCCCCGGCTGCTACTTGCTGGCCGATGCCATCGCCGGCCTGCTGGACAGGCGTTACATGAAGTTGGCCATCCCGCTCCCGGCCACCACTTTCCTGTCCATGCTGCTGGTGGCGGCGGTCGGGTGCCTGCTACCAGTCAAGCTGGCCGCCACAGCGGTGTTCGAACGGCCGGGCCCCCGGCGTGCACTCTGGCTGGCTGTGTTGGGTCTTTCAGCCGCGTCGTTCCTGGTCATGGTGGTGACCAAGAACCGGGCGACCGTGCATCTGGGAATGGCCGGCTTCTGCCTGCTGGCCAACATGGCCGGTTCGTTCTGGGTGGAGTTCACCCGCAACCGTCACCGCATCCTCGACCGCGCCAGGCGGGCAGTCGAAGACGTAGGACTGGCCACCCGCGGAACGGTTACCGTTACGTCAAAAGGCCATTGAGGCTGCGCCCAGATACAGGATAACCGCGATCGCCACAGCGGGGACGATACGGGCGGCCCAACGGATCGTTCTGTCCTCTGCTGCTGACAACGGATAGATGACCACCGTCGAGCCCCCTAACCTTCCATGCCAAGCTTGATCAGCGGGACCATCCCCTCCAGCACATCGATGAGCCATTGGATGAAGCTCATAGCACCTGGCCTCCTTTCCTGGTCGTCTGATGACTATTGGGCTGACGCGACGAGCGTCACTCTGCCAGCACGCGTTCCTGGGTTGGCAAGACCGTGGCAATGTACCTGCCCTCCCTGGCTCAGCCCCGTGGATGGGCTGAATAAGCTCCGTCTCCGGACTTGAACTCGGATACAGTCTCATCGGGTCCTCGCATTCTGTCAAGAGGGATTCAGCACAGCACCGATCGCTGCCCCGTCAGTTGAGGAGTTCCGTGTGGACCGTGCCTGCCAGGGTCCGCGCCGTCACGAAGTGCAGACCGAGCTGGCGGAGTGGGAGCAGATCGGGCCGAGGTGTTGGGAGAGGAGGGTGAGGAGGTGGCAGTCTGATTGACCAGGCTGGACAGGTCCCTCTTGTTGTCGGAGCTCGCCCCTGCTGGGGGTCAGCAGGTCAGGTGCAGAGCCGCAGCCACCGCTTGGCCTTGGCCGCGACGCTCGTTGTAGATGTGTACGGCCCGGGTGGTCGGCGCGCAAACGGTCTCGATGCCAGCGTCCTGCAGTCGGGTTAAGGTCTCCTCCGCAACCTTCATCATGCCGTGGGCTCCTTGTCCGACCACAAGGATGCTCGGAGAGGCGTCGAGCACGGCGGAAAGATCGCCCGGCTGAAGCGTATGGCCCTCCTGGCGCCACCAGTTGTCCGCCACGCCCCCCGGCAGGATGATGACGTCCGAAGTATACGTCTGACCGTCTATCTGGATTCCGCCGAATTCGTACGAATCGATCCTGGGTTGCCCGGCCATCACCCGCCCCCCGACAAAGCGCCCCCTGAACGGTCGGACCCATTATACTACCTGCCGGGCATGGGCGAGTCGATCACCGCTGGGTCTTTGGCAGCGGTGCTTGCCACTAAAGACATGCCAGCAACCTGGGGAGGCAGCCCGCTATCAAGATAGGGAGACACCGGCCATGGCTGTTGGAATAATCGGCCCCACCGTGAAACTGCTGTTTGTCACCGCAGCGAACTGTGGCGGCGCGCACACGGAGAACGCACCGCCAACTGAGCACCGTCCCCGCGCCCGGGAGATCGGTATCACGGTCGGCGTACTTCCCCCGGGGCCGCTCAACGCCATAACCGACGTCCCGGGTGTGCGCGTGGGGCATCGCACTATCGTGGAAGGCGAAGCGATTCGAACGGGTGTCACGGCGATCGTCCCTCATCCGGGAAACGTTTTCCAAAGCAAGGTCCCCGCGGCGATTGTCGTGGGTAACGGATTTGGGAAACTGGTCGGCTCGACGCAGGTCGAAGAGCTGGGCGCACTGGAAACACCCGTGGTGCTGACCAATACGCTTTCGGTCTTCATGGCGGCCGATGCCGTGGTGGCCTACACGCTGGCCCTCGCGGGAAACGAGGACGTTCGGTCCGTAAACCCGGTTGTGGGTGAAACCAACGACGGGTGGCTGAACGACATCCGGGCCCGGCGTGTCGGCCGCGAAGACGTCCTGGCGGCAATTGCGGCCGCCGCCGATGGGCCGGTCGAGGAGGGTTCAGTGGGGGCGGGCACGGGAACACGCTGCCTGGGTTGGAAAGGGGGAATCGGCACGTCGTCCCGGCAGCTGCCCGAAGGTCTGGGCGGTCATACGGTCGGCGTGCTGACACAAACCAACTTCGGCGGCATTCTCACCGTAAACGGCGCCCCCGTCGGCCGGGAGCTGGGGCGGTGTTTTCTGCAGGAGTTCAAGGATGAGCGTGCGGACGATAATGGCTCTTGCATGCTCGTGGTGGCCACCGACACGCCACTCGATGCACGCCAACTCCGGCGTCTGGCGAAGCGTGCTTTCCTCGGCTTGGCGGCCGTCGGGGCGCCCATGACCCACGGGAGCGGCGACTACGCTATTGCCTTCTCGACAGCGGCGGCAGTGCGGGTTCCTCATCACCACTCGGGCGGGACAGAGACCCGCACAACGCTCCGAGACGAGGCACTGTCGCCCCTCTTCCAGGCCGTCCGCGAGGCCACAGAGGAAGCGATCCTCAACAGTCTGCTCAAGGCCACGACCGTCACGGGGTTTCAGGGCCGCAAGTGCGAAGCGATCCCGGTGGACCGCCTGATCGAGATCTGCAAGCAGTACGGGGCCATCCGTCCGTAGGTTCCGCTTTCCATGCTCTGCGCCGGGGAGACTGGCGGCAAGGTAGGCGGGACGCGAACGATGCCTTTGAGAGCGGTATTGATGATGGGCAAAACACGTGTCTTGGCAACGGTCACTTTGACGCTTGGGCTTGGCGTGTGCTGTATGGTCCCAGTATCGTCCCGGCCCGGAGCAGAAGATGGAGGATTCCTTGGAGATCGGGCGTCCGAGGCGACGGCCACCAAGCGACAGGAGGACGAAGCCGTGAAGCTGACCGAAGAAGCGCTGCGGATTCACCGGGCGGCCATCGTGATCGATGGCCACAACGACCTGCCCTGGCAGATACGCACGCTGGCCGATTCGTCCTTCGACAAGATAGACATCGCGCTACCGCAGGAGAGGCTCCAGACCGACATCCCGCGCCTTCGCCAGGGCGGCGTCGGCGCGCAGTTTTGGGTGGTGTTCGTTCCGCCCGACACGGCCCGTACCGGGACAGCCACCCGCATGGCTTTGGAGCAGTTCGATCTGATCCAGCGAATGGTGAAGCGCTATTCCAATGTGTTCGAGATGGCCTATACCGCTGATGACATCGTACGTATCCACGGCGAGGGCAAGATCGCCTCGCTGATCGGTGTCGAAGGCGGGCACATGATCGAAAACTCGCTGGAGACGCTGGCCGAGTTCTACAAGCTCGGCGCCCGCTACATGGGGCTGACCCACTCCGAGACGATCGACTGGGCCGATTCGGCCACGGATGAGGCGCGTCACGGCGGTCTGTCGGTCTTCGGCGAGAAGGTGGTCCTGGAGATGAACCGCTTGGGCCTGCTGGTGGACTTGGCTCATGTCTCGGCGGACACCATGCGCGACGCGCTCCGGGTGAGCAAGGCTCCGGTAATCTTCTCGCATTCCTCGGCCTACGCGGTCGCCCCGCACGTTCGCAACGTGCCTGACGACGTCCTGGGTATAGTCGCCAAGAACGGCGGCCTGGTGATGGTCAATTTCTATTCCGGCTATATCCATCCGCAAGGTGTCCGAATCACGGCGAACCTCTTTGAGGAGGAGCGCAGGCTCAAGGCCCAGTACCCTGACGAGGAAGAGTTCCAGCGGGCGTGGGAACAGTGGAAGAAGGCCCATCCAATTCCGCCCGGCACTGTTGGCACCCTCGTGGACCATATCGACCATATTGTCCGCGTTGCCGGCATCGATCACGTCGGCCTCGGTTCGGATTACGAAGGCGCCAGCACCATGCCCAGGCAGTTGGAGGACGTGTCCTGCTATCCGTACATCGTCCAGGAGTTGCTCAACCGCGGCTACTCAGCGTTGGACATTCGCAAGATCCTCGGCGGGAACCTGCTGCGGGTCCTCCGTGAGGCTGAACACGTAGCGCGCGCCTGGCAGAAATAGTGCGCGGGCGTGCGGGCTGGCGTTGGGCCTACTACCTGCGCCACCGAGACTCTGGGACCGGGCATAATACCCGCCGGAAGTGAAGAAGGGCCCGGCCATCCGTGTTGCCGGCGTGCGGTTCCGCCCACCGCTAGCGTGTGCGTGTTGCTCGAGGTGCTCGAAGATGCAGTTCGAGAGGTACGTCAGGCTGCCCAACGGAATGGTCCTTCGCCATGGCGAGGTGCAAACCCAGCCGGCGGAGTGAGAACAGGTGGGGCCGAGGTGTTGGGAGAGGAGGGTGAGGACTTGATGGCCGAAGCATGGGAGGAAGGGACGTGCCTACCGCGGCTGTGTCCACAGAGGCGGTTGGATCAATATGCACTGGTGAGGTCTGGGCGAGTCGAGGAGAAACGCAAATCTGTGTTCCTGACAATACGGTGTAAGGGGAGGTGAAGGCGCGGCCTTCACCTCCCCCGCTCGGCGAGATCACCTCCTATCATGCGTCAACTCTCGACTTCCTCGCTCTTGGTCAGACGGCGCAACTGTCCGGCAATGTCGCCGTTGCCCAGCACGAACGATACCTTCGCACCGGCCAGGATCTCCTGCATCAGTTCGAGCTCCTTCATTCGAGCCAGCGCGGGGCTCTCAGCCAGCAGCTTGGCGGTGTTGGCCTGGCTACGCGCGGCGGCGGTTTCCTCACGTCGCTTGATCAGGTTGGCCTGGGCCGCCTTGTCAGCCTCGATCACCTGGTTCAGAATCGTCTTCATCTCACCAGGCAGGATGATGTCCTTCAGACCGACACTCTTGACCACCACACCAAACTCGCTTGCACGCGAAGCCAGCACGTTCTTGACCTCACCGCCGACCGATTCCTTGTCGGCCAGCAAGGCGTCGAGCGTGCGCGTACCCACCGCAGCACGCAGGGTCAACTGAGCTTCACGGTAGAGGGCCTGTGCGTAGTCACTTACCACCGTTACCGCCTTGACCGAGTCAACTACCTGGTAGGCCACCAACAGGTTGACCCGCAGGGTGACCTTGTCTTTGGTCATGATCTCCTGACCGGCGACGTCGGCCACCTGCTCACGACGGTCGATGGCCTTGCACTCCACATGACCTACGTTGGCCCAGAATACGTGGCGACCCTTGTCGAGCTTCTCGATGATCTCACCGTCCTTGATGAGCAGGGCATCCTCGTGCTCGGCCACGTCCACGCCCTTGAGCCACTTCGAGCTGCCTGGGAAGGAAACGGTGGCCTCCAGCTTCTCGTGCTCGAAGCGCAGGGCGTTGATGTCGAAGACCTCGACCTCGAGCCTGTAGGGCTCGTTCCAGAAGGCATGTCGGCCTGGACCGACGATGTAGGCCAGACGGCCATCCTTCCAGATCAACGCCCGCTCATGGTCGGCCAACTCGACAATGGTCAGCGCCTCACGCATCTGGACATGCTGAACCAACACGTCCAACAGCGGGTGCTGGAACTCAGTCGCCAGCGTGTTGACGATCTGCACTCGGGCCTGCTGGAAGCTCCACAACCGACTCCAGAAACGGTGCGTACCCGGCTTCAGGAGCCTGGTGAAGTCACCATACCGGAACAGCAAACCCTTCTCGTAAGACTTGATTCGAATCTTACCCAACATGTCCGCACCACCTCCTTTCGTTGTGCCCGGAGCGTTTGTTGGATGTATCACCAGCGTCCCCCGCGGAACGCAAAACACTCAAATCCGCAAGTTGAAGGGTGGCTCCCACGATCGGCCCCCCGGTTACGGCGGAACCGAGCTTGAGGCGAAACAGTGATCGCCGCGACACCGGCCGCCGCACGTCCTCTCTTCGTGCCGACGGCCGGGTGTTGGCCATGTGGCTCGCCGATATCCGCTCGATTGCGAAGCCGCTCCTGTAGTGTCGGCGGCGGCCCTTCGCTGCTCTCATCGAGAACGACGCCGGGCGGGCCGACTGGCTGAGCGCTGAACCACTCCCACAACCTGCTTTCTTGAAGCGGTTTTCAATCGCTTGGTCAAAGGGCGGGATTCGAACCCGCGACATCACGATCCTCGGTCGTGTGCTCTATCCATTGAGCTACCTTTGGTGGTCTGGGCAGGAGTCGAACCTGCTTCGTCCTTCGACGACAGACACCTGAAGTCTGCGCTCGTGCCAACCGAGCATCCAGCAACCGATATTGTTTCCGATGCCGTTCACGGAACACGCCGCGGCAAATCCATCGGACGCCCGGCGCGCCGCCGGCCAACACCGGTCTGACCCAATACACAACTCTGCAAGGGTGACCGACGGGAATCGAACCCGTATTCCCGGGCTCACAACCCGGTGCTCTGGCCGTTGAGCTACGATCACCATCGAAGGGGTCAGGAGCCTTCAGCCTCTCTTAGCGAGACCGTTCCGAACCTCCTACCGCCTCACCGCGATACCAGGTCGGTGCGGACAAGGCCCCTGACCCCTTTCCCACCGTTGTGCCCACAACCGGCCGGTGCCACCCGGCACGTTTCCGCACCGGGTGGCTTTGGTTCAGCCAACTCCGCTCGTCAGAGTTGTCCGCACCCGGGCGTCGGCCAGCCGCCCGCGACTCTCCACGTCTCTGTTACCTGGACCCACCTCCTTTCTCGCCTCGGCGTTCTCCAAACGTTCTCAACCCACTGCAATGAAAGAGCCCCGAAGGGGTCGACCTTCGGGGCTCTGGTGACATAAAGTCGTTTGCTGAGCTATCCCGAAGGTGGGCCGTGGGCACCGCCCGTCATCTCGGCGAGCCGTGCCAGACCGGTGCCGTACCCGAGCGCGGCACCATTGCCGGCCGGAAATAGGCAGTGACCCGATCGCGGCCCACGGCGTTGCCGTCTCGATATACCCATCTTCAAGGAAATCGCTGACATCTCCGATCCTCTATGGCCAGGCCTTTGTGTGCCTTGCTCCTTCAAACAACCAAGAGAAGCGACCTCGCCATCAATACGGAACAACCGTGTTGGACCGCACGTAACAGTTAGTATAGATCATTCTTCGTCAACGTCAAGTGGTCTTTTCCAAAAAGTGCTAGTTTCACTCACTCGCCCGGCACGGCACGACCCGTTCGGGCATTTATCTGCCAGCGCGCAACTACCCCACTCGGCGACAATGGGTGGTGGAGGAATCGAACCGCTCGTCGCCCGCCCCACATGTTTAATGACAACGACTTTACAGGCCGCCGTGGGGAACACCACCCGGACTGGCAAGGCGGGAGTCGAACCCGCAGCCGTCTCATTAACAATGAGCCGCTCCACCGTTGAGCTACTTGCCAACGGGACCCTCGAACCACCGCCACAGCGCCTATGAAACTCCTCCTCTGCCACTGAGCTACCGGCCTTCCGCTGCCTCGGCACACATCTCCGGCGGCAGCAATGCGCCCAGAGTAAACCTCCGACGAACTACATGTCGGCCGGAGTCAGGCCGGGCCGGGCGGTCGGGCATGAAGATCACGGCCGAGGCGTAAGGCTCAGGCGGCGGTGGGCGTGGC